>JAEIGA010002203.1_pt1 | contig 31178 bp, 24 predicted proteins | sample 9270691 | NCBI WGS metagenome assembly JAEIGA01 (sample SAMN17057246, study PRJNA624740) | gut metagenome | biome: biome; isolation source: fecal sample | host: Bos grunniens | place: China: Xizang | collected 2019
AGGTACGCTCGTTATCACCAATGCCGAAAATACCTGGAATAAGAAGCTGCATGTCACCGGCGGTACGCTGAGCCTTCAGGGTGCAGCCAGTATGCCGGGCAGCGTGACCATGGCAAGTGGCACGCGCCTGGAGACCGGCACTGGCACGATCGGCAGCCTGGATATGGCTGGTGGCACCACCCTGGATGCAGATACGACAGTGAGCGTCAGCGGTGCGCTGACCCTGGGCACTGGAATCAAGATCAAGCTGGAGGGTGACATTGTCAATGCCTTGTACTCCGGTACAGAGAAAGTAACCCTCTTCAGCGGTATAGATTCTCTTTCCATGGGAGGCACCACCTATGATCCCTCTGCCAGCGTGGCCTACACCCCGGTGGATATTACCAGCATCTTCGATATTGAGAATATGGAAGAGGGTCGGTACAACCTCTACTATGAAGGAGGTGAGCTGTTTGCCGAGCTTACAGCCGCTGTGCCCGAGCCGGCCACGGCTACACTGAGCCTGCTGGCCCTGGCAGGGCTCTGCGCCCGCCGCCGCAGGAAGGCCTGATTCAAGGATATGGAATAAAGTGATATATACCCCGGCTCTGAACGAAGGTTCAGAGCCGGTTTTTTATTGCTGGATACCGCAGGAATGAGACAGCGCGGTTCCTGCAGGTAAACCATGCGGGTATCCACCAGCTGACGCAGACAGGAAGAACCCCGGCGCAGCCTTGCGAACTGCGCCGGGGTTCGTATGAAAGGGGCGGCGGGGGGCGTTATGGCTCGATGGGGAGGGGGGCCTCAGGTGCCTCCCAGTCGGCTTCCTCCTGCTGCTCCGGGCCGGGGGAGACGGTAATGGTAGCCGGGGCCTGGGTGTTGACCACAGGGCTGCCGGCAGCCGGTTCGTAGCTGACGGGTTCTGTGCTGATGTTCACCGGGGCTTTGCGTGGGAGGATGAGCTTGCCCTTGCGGCGTCTGGGAGCTTTGTCGAAATCGCTCATATCCACCATGTCATCCACACCCAGGGCATAGCGCACTATATCGGGCAGGGTATCCTTCACCAGCTGGGAAATCGGGAACGTGGTCTGGCCGGAAGGGAAGCGCAGGGTGATGCGCCCTGCCTGGAGGCGGTGAATGACAGCGTTCGGGTATGTGCGCCCGGTGGTGGTGGCGGCATTGCCGATGGGCAGGCCAATCATCAGGCTGCGGGCCACGGCGCGGGAAGTCCTGTCCTCCTGGCGGATTTCCTTCTGCAGGGAAAGGATGCGGGCTTCCTCCTCGCGGATGCTCTGCCTGCGCTCCGCAATCTGGCGTCTGATGCCGGCTACCTGGGAGTCGAGGGCCGCAATGCGAGCCTGCATGCGGAGCTGCTCATCTGCCTGGTAGGCAGCATTCTGCAGCTTCTCGTGCTTCTTGCAGAGCTCGAGATGCTCGTTCTGGGCAAGCTCCATGGGGGAAGGGATGTGGTAGCGGTCGAGCTCCTGCATGATGTACCAGGCCCCGGCACCAATACCGCCCAGCAGCCCCATGACCAGCATGGAATCAAACATGACACCCCATGCGCTGGTACGCTTGCGGGGCTTATCTGCCTGGGGAGCAGCGGGGGCTTCGAGTGTTTCCCGCTGGGAAGAGGAATCATCTTTGGCAACAACCTGGTCATTCCAGGTCAGCGAAACATCCTGCGTCCGCTTGGAATTCGCGCTTTCAGAGTTCATGAGCGTTTGTGGAGGTTGGAGGTTTCATTCTGCAGCATGCGGAAATGAGCGCGGAAGGCATCGAGGCGGTCCTGAAGTTCAATGATGCGGAGCTTGGCTTCCGTTTCCTGGCGTTTGACCACCTTGAGCTCGTTGAGGGCATCGGTAAGCTCCTGCTCACGGGTTTCCACCTGGGCAGCAAGATCAGGCGAGGGGGTTCCGGCCTGCTTGATGAGCTGCTGCATGCGTACAATCTCCTGGCGCAGAGCAGCATTCTTCTCATGGGCCTGGCGCAGTTGCTCCGGGGCAGACGCCTGCGGGTAACAGCTGCCCAGCGAAAAGAGCAGCGCGCAGGCACTCAGGCGGGAAAAGGTAGAAAGAACATTCACAGTCCAATCATACCCGCTGGGCGGGTTTCGTCAAGCTTGTTCTGCGTCACTTTTCCAGCAGGAAGAGATATTCCCTGACCGAAAGCGCCCGGGAGCGCAGATTGCGGCAGCCGCGGAAGGTGGCGTATTCCGTTTCCATGAGCTGCACCTTGCCATGCTGCGCCAGCAGGTGCTGCATGGCGGCGGGGGGGATGAAGCCTTCTGAGTTATAGGAAATGAGGATGAAGCGCGCGGGTAGCGTGCGGAGCAGGGCATCCAGCGTGTTCTGCGCCAGAGCCCGCTTGTTGTAGGGTGAGCGGTTCCAATCTGCCGGGATGCCCGCAACCCGCGAGACGGCACCGGGAAGCTTATTGTGCAGAAGCAGGTTCAGCATGAAGTAGTTGGAGCCATAGGGGTGCTGGTTGTAGGGCGGGTCCAGGTAGGCGAGATCGAGCTCCGGCAGGGAGGCTGCAGCGGCTGTGGCATCACTTTGCAGTACATGGTATTCGCAGTCGAAGCGCGAAAAGACAGGCAGGGGAAGGCTGATGGGTGCCAGGATGCGCTGCAGGGCATTTGCCCCGCTGCCGCCGAATTTGCCGATACCATGGCGGTCTTTGTAGAATCCCTTGAACACGCCGGCTGTGTTGGTGTGGATGGACGCCTCGCTGAGCAGGGGGGCAAGGAAGAACGGCTGCACCTGGGGTGGCAGTTCGTTGATGCAGCGGCGGGCTGTATCCAGATAGACCGCATTGGCCCGGGTGTAGAACACACGCTCACCGGGCCGGATGCGGGCATCATCCTGCGGGGCGTAGTGGGTTGCCAGCAGGCCGGGCGCCGCTGTGTTGCTGATGTTTTGCAGCAGCTGGGCATGCAGTGCCGGCAGGTTGGCGGCCAGCACTTCATCACTATTGGCCAGGTAGCAGGAATTGAGTACGCAGGCGTAGTCCTCCAGGTCATTGGTGTAGAGCAGGCTGGAGTGTTGTTTCAGGTAACGGCTGACGATGCCGGAGCCGGAGAAGGCATCGAAGCAGCGCAGCTTGCGGCCGCCCAGGCGCTCGCGTACCTGTGTCACCGCATTGCCGATGAAGCCGAGCAGCCGCCGCTTGTTGCCCAGATAGGTGATAATCTGCTCCTGCAGATAGCGTGGGTCTTCCCCGGCTGGCGGCGTGTCATTCATCCGGAACTGACTCTACCAGAACCCGCATGAAGCGTCAAGTGGACAATGTGCGAATTACGAATTACGAATTACGAATTACGAATTACGAATTGCGAATTGCGAATTATGAATTAGGGGGGGATTTGATTGCTGACTTTTCCGTGCATTGACATGGAGTGCGGAGCGTGGTATGATGCGGGCTCAACGCACAAAAACCTTTGTTTATGACCTTTTACGAAGAACTGGAATGGCGCGGGTTGGTGAATCAGATATCCAGCCCTGATCTCATTGAGAAGCTCAACAAGGGCGGCCTTACCTTCTATATCGGCACAGACCCCACCGCCGACAGCCTGCACCTGGGGCACTATTCCAGCTTCCTGATTACCCGCCGCATGAAGCAGCATGGCCACCACCCGATTCTGCTGGTGGGGCTTGCCACAGGTCTTATCGGAGATCCCCGCGGCACGGTGGAGCGCGAGCTGCAGCAGAAGGAAGAGGTGTTCCGCAACTATGATGCGCTGCGCGCCCAGGTAGAGAAGGTGTTTGGTTTTGAAGTGGTGAACAACTACGACTGGATTAACGGAATGAATGTCATTGACTTCTTCCGCGATTACGGCAAGTACATCAACGTGGGCTATATGCTCACCAAAGACCATGTGCGCCGCCAGATGGAGAGCGGTATTTCCTATGCCGAGTTCTCCTACATGCTGATTCAGGCTATTGATTTCAAGCACCTGCACGAGACCCGCGGGGTGGATCTGCAGGTGGCCGGCAGCGACCAGTGGGGCAATATTACCACCGGTATTGAGCTTATCCGCAAGACTACGGGGGATGAGGTGTATGCCCTTACCATGCCGCTGGTGACGGATGCCCAGGGTAACAAGTTCGGCAAGAGCGAGGGTAATGCGCTGTGGCTGGACAAGGAAAAGACTTCCTCATACGAGCTGTACCAGTTCCTGCTCAACAGCGATGATGCCTGCGTGATTACCTATCTGAAGCGCCTCACCTTCCTCTCCCCGGAGGAAATCATGGAAATTGAGGCCCGGCACAACGAGCATCCGGAGCAGCGTATAGCCCAGAAGGCCCTGGCCCGCGAAATTATTACTGACCTTCATGGCGCAGCCGAATTCGAGCATGCGGTGGAGGTGAGCGAGAAGCTCTTTGCCGGTGACTTCAAGAGCCTTTCTGCACGCGATATCAAGAGCGGAATGAAGAATGTGCCCCAGGTGAGCCTGACTCCTGGTCCGCTGGCAGATGCTCTGGTGGCAGCCAGGGTGTGCAGCTCCAAGCGCGAGGCCCGCGAATTCATTGGCAATGGTGCTATCTCCATCAATGGTGAAGTTGTGAAGGATGCCACCTGGGAACTGACCCCCGCAGCCACGCTGGAAGGCGGTATCGTCATCATTCGCCGCGGTAAGAAGAAGTTCTACATGGGCGAATTTGCCTGATGACCATGAGGTTGGCCCTGGCATGTGCGGCGAGTCTGGCCCTGTTGCCCCTGGCGGCCTGGGAGCTGCCCCGGCAGCATGAACTGGCCGCCGTGTACGGGCAGCAGCCCATGCTTTCCATAGCCTCGGCCGGTATACCCCTGCCGCCCGCGCGGCAGGAACTGCCGGGCGGAGCCGCACAGGGACGGCAGCGGCAGGCGCTCAAGCTGGCTTTGATATACCAGGCCGCCCGCGCCAAAGCAGAGCACTACCGCGTCACGCGCGCGAATTACCAGACAACGGCAGTCCTTGCCCGGCAGCACGGAGCGCCGGAGTTGTTTGTGCGCTACCAGGAAATGCTGGCATCCGATACGCTGAGCCGCCGGGAGGAGTATCTGGTATCGCAGGCGCAGACCCTGCTGGTGCAGGGGGCATACGGCATTGATACCCTGCAGATTCGCCTGTTGTCGGAAGCCATGCAGCTGCCGGCCCCGGCGCATGGCGCGTACCTGCAGAAACTGCCCCAGGGCGGCTTGTGTGAGGAAATTCCGCAGCAGCCCCTTTCAGAAGAGCAGATAGTGGCAGACCTGCAGACCATGACCCTGGTGCTGCGCGGGCTGGAGAAAGAACTGCAGGGGGTAAGCAGCCGCAGCACTGCCGATGCCGCTGCTGAGCGTCTGCTGGAGCTGCTGCCCCTCTGGAATACCTGCAGGCAGACTCGCGAGCAGCTGGCCGGCCAGAGTGGCAACCCGCTTGCCGGGCGCCTGAGCCGCCAGATGTTTGAAACGGCGCATGCCTCCGTTGGTCGCCTGCGTAAGCAGCTTGACGAGCAGGACTGGCACCATTCCCCCAGCCTGCGCTTTGTGGATGAACTCTTCCATTGAGGCGCGGCAGCTCCTGTATTTTGTCATTCATGCCATAATGCCTTTTTCTGTGCTTGCCTTTTGCGCCATGTTGGTGTAGAATGCGCGCGCCTTTTCTATCAAGTTTTCTAACAACGCAATAATATGGACATTACCATCGATAAGACAAGTGATTGCCAGGCAACACTTACCGCTATTGCCACCCCCGCCGAGGTGACCGCTATCAAGGATTCCGCCATCAGCGCTTATGCCCGCAACGCCCGTATCCCCGGTTTCCGCCCCGGCAAGGCTCCCAAGAGCGTGATTGCCAAGCGTTTTGCCGAGGGTATCGCCGATGAACTCGACGCCCGTATCAAGGCTGATGTGCAGGAGCAGGCCCTGGAGCAGAACCCCGAGCTCAAGGTGCTTGATTTCGGTGAACCCACCACCACGGCTGAGGCTGATGGTTCCTACAAGCTCGTGACCACTCTTACCATTGTTCCTGAGTTCGAACTGCCTGAATATATGGGCATTGAGGTAACGATTCCCTCTGATGAAGTGAGCGATGACGAAGTGCAGGACACCCTGCAGAAGTATGCTGAGTCCTCTGCCGAGCATGTGGTAGTGGAGCGCGCTTCCGCCAAGGGCGACATTGTGGTGATTGACTTCAAGACCAGCGTGGAAGGTAAGCCCACTGCTGAATACTGCGGCAAGCCCGTTGGTTTCATGGAAGGCCGCGAGGGCCACTGGGTAGCCATCGAGGAGGATTCTTTCATGCCTGGTCTGCCCCAGGGTCTGGAGGGAGTATCCGCCGGCGATGTGAAGGAACTTACCCTTACTATGAAGGAAGACTTCCCCATCTCTGACCTTGCCGGTAAGGATGTGGTGTTTGCCTGCACTGTGAAGGAAGTGCGTGAGAAGCGCGTGCCCGAGATTACCCCTGAGCTGTTCGCCGGCGCTCTGCCCGAGAAGAGCATGGACGAAATCAAGGAGATTGTGCGTGGCAACCTGAAGGCTTCCAAGACCCGCGCCAACGATGAGGCTAAGGCTGACCAGATTTCCGAGAAACTGGCTGACCAGCTTTCCTTTGCCCTGCCGCAGAGCCTGGTGGAGCGTGAGAACGAGAACACCGTGCAGCGCAAGATGTATGCCGCCATTCAGGCCGGTAACTACGATGTAGCCAAGGATATGGACGCTTTCCGCGCCGAGGCCATGAAGGAGACCGAGCGTAACCTGCGTGTGTACTTCGCTCTGCAGGAGATTGCCCACAAGGAGCACATTGTTGCCACCGAGCAGGAAATGCTTGAGGCTATGGCCAGCATGGCCCAGCAGGCCAAGGAGAAAAACCTCAAGAATTTTGTGCGTAAGATGTACCGCGAGAACCGCGTGCAGGGTATCCGCCTGAGTGTGATTACCTCCAAGGTAATCGACCTGCTGGCCCGCAACGCCAAGGTGACCATCGCCGAGTAAGGCGTGAGCGGTTGCAAGACCTTATCCGGGAGCCCGGTCCAGCAGACCGGGCTCCCTTTTTGTTTCTGACGGGAAACAGGTTCAGTTTTCAACTTTTCAGCCCCGGTGGAATATGCTACAATGCCTTTCATGAAGAAATGGGCAGAAGTTGACTGGAAGAATGGGGAAGCCGCCTGGGATTTTCTGATGACGCAGGGCTGGGTGGTTTTTGCGCTTACCTTGTTGGCGGGTGTGGTGCTGAGTTTTGTGGTGCAGCGGATTTTCAGGCCGCTGAACAGGAAACTGCCGCGCCAGGCCGGCATGCTGGTAGAGAAGACTCTGCTGACCCTGCTGTGGGTGTTTATCGTGGTGCATGCGCTGCGGGCTGTAGGGGTGGACCTCATCAGCGTGCTGGGGGCGGCCGGTGTAGCTGGTATTGCCATTGGCTTTGCGGCCCAGACCGTGCTGAGTAACCTCATCAGCGGCATCTTCATCATGAGTGAACGCAGTATCCGCCTGGGCGATTTTGTGAGTGCTGGCGGTATCTGCGGCACGGTGGAGAGCATCAACCTGCTTTCGGCCACTCTGCGGCAGGTTGATAACTCCATGGTCCGCATTCCCTGCGAAACGCTGGTCAAGGAACCTGTGGTCAACATGACCGGGGATTCTCTGCGCCGCTGTGATTTTGACCTTGGGGTGGACTATGGCAGTGATCTGGAACAGGTGCGGCAGGTGCTGCTCAAGGTGATAGAGGAACAGCCCCTGCTGGCTGCTACCCCTGCGCCGGTTGTGCAGTTTGTCGGGTTCGGTGACTTTTCGCTGAACCTCCATATCGGGGCCTGGTGTAAGACCGAGGATTACCACAGGGCCCGCTTTGTTTTCGGTAAGGCTATTCTGGATGCCTTTGCACGGGAGAATATCAATATTCCCTTCCCGGTACGCACCATTCTGCACCCCTGAGTACAGCAGGGGTACGCTCCCGTACGCCCTCCCGCTGTGCGGCAGAAGCCCTCAGGACGGGGGAGGGGAATCAGAAATCGAAGCCCATCTGCTCGTGGTCGTCTGCGGCCTCCGGGGCAGGGGCTTCCGGGGGCAGGGGAGCGGCGACAGCCCCTGTGACCGGTGCGGTATCAGGGGTGGGGATTCCGGCCTCCTGCTGAGGAGCGGGAGTACCCGGGGTTTCTGCCTCCTCTGCGGCTTCAGCGGCCACCGGCATGATGCGGGCAATGCGTTCCACCTGGTTCTTGGTGACAATGTTGCCGAGCACATTGCGGCCCTTGACCCTCAACTTGCCGAAATCAAAGGGAATGGGGCGGCGCAGGCGGCGCAGCTGGTTCCTGAGGTACACATTGACCGCCATGGCGCTGCTTTCCTCCTCTGTTTTGTGGACAGTGAAGAAAAAGACGCGGCTGCCCTTGGTGCCCTGGGTGAGCTGGTATTCTTTATCGCGGGTGAAACCACCCAGCTTGAAGCGCTTGGCGTAGGTGATGCCCTCCTTGCCATCGCGGTAAATCATATTGAACACCCAGTCATCTGTGGGCCGCAGCACGCAGATATGCAGAAGCTTCTTGCCCACGTAGAACTTCTCCTGCACGCGGCGCACCGTGAGTACGCCCTGGTTGTCGATGGTGAGGATATCGCTCATGGTGGAGCATTTGTCAACCGCCTCGCCACCCTTCTTGATGCCGTAGCCGGCAAAGCCCTCTTCATCAATATAGAGCGTCTCGTTTTCAACCGCAGCCACCGCGCGGGTCACGGTGTCGAACGTGGTAAGCTCCGTCCGGCGCGGCCAGTTGGCACCATACTTTTTCTGCAGTTTCTCAAACCAGCGGATGGTGAACTTTGTAAGCTGGGCCAGGTTCTTGCGGCATTGCTCAATCTCTGATTCCAGACTGAGAATGTGCTGCTCTGCCTCGTGAATCTCATATTTGGCAATCTTCTTGATGCGGATTTCGGTGAGGCGGACAATGTCGTCGCGGGTGACTGGGCGGATGAAGTTCTGCACAAAAGGCTGCAGCCGCTGCTCGATTTCAGCCAGCGACTGCTCCCAGCTCTCACTTTCCTCCAGCACCTTGTAGATGCGGTTCTCAATGAAGATTTTCTCCAGGCTGGCCTGCATCCAGCTCTCCTGCAGTTCTGCCAGCTGTACCTCCAGCTCGCGACGCAGGGTCTCCTTCGTGTTATCGACGTTGATTTTGAGAATCTCACTCACGCCCATGAACACAGGCTTGCGGTCCACAATGACCACCGCTTTGGGGGAGATGCTCACCTGGCATTCGGTGAAGGCATAGAGGGCGTTGCAAGTCTTCTCTACATCCTGCCCGGCCTGCAGGTGCACCAGAATATCCGCCGAGGCGGCGGTGTTGTCCTCAATTCTGGCAATTTTCAGCTTGCCTTTATCCATGGCGTTCTCAATGCTCTGGATGACGGATTCCGTGGTGGTGCCGTAGGGGATTTCGGTGATGCGGATGAGTTTTTTTGCGCTGGTGTCGAGCTTGGCGCGGCAGCGCAGGCGGCTGTTGCCCGTGCCGTCGTTATAGCCGCTTACATCGAGCAGACCGCCGGTGGCAAAATCGGGATAAAGCTCGAATTCCTCTCCACGCAGGTAGTGGATAGCGGCTTCAATCAGCTCGTTGAAATTGTGCGGCAGAATGAGGCAGTTCATGCCCACGGCAATACCAAGAGCCCCCTGAGCCAGCAGCAGGGGGAACTTTACGGGCAGGGCCACGGGTTCCTTGTTGCGACCATCGTAGCTGAGCTTCCACTCGGTGACCTTGGGGCTGTATACTACCTCTTTGGCAAACTGGGAGAGGCGGGCTTCGATGTATCGCGGAGCAGCTGCGGCATCGCCTGTCAGAATATTGCCCCAGTTACCCTGCGGGTCGATGAGCAGCCCTTTCTGGCCGAGCGTGACGAGTGCGCTGCCGATGGAGGCATCGCCGTGCGGGTGGTATTTCATGGTGTCACCCACAATGTTGGCTACCTTGTTGTAGCGCCCGTCGTCCATGCGCTCCATGGAATGCAGAATGCGGCGCTGCACTGGTTTCAGACCATCGATGATATGCGGTACCGCGCGCTCAAGAATCACGTATGAGGCGTATTCCAGGTAGTAATCCCCAAACATCTTCTGGATGAGACTGGGGTTTTCCTGCAGGTATACGGGTGTGATTTCCTTGCTCATAGACTGAACGTAGTCTATCACATACGCGCGCGCATTTCAAGGCATAAGCTTAGGAAAAGTTAAATTTTGACAGCATAGAGGACACTCTATTTTCTTTACATGTGAGAACAAGCGGTGTAGAGTGTTGGAAGTAGTTACTGCGTATGAAAAAGAAGTGTCTGTTACTGGTTCTGGTTGTTGTGATAGCCGGTTGTGGCGCCGGGGTGTATTATTATCCACCTGCGTGGCAGCAGGCGCAGAAGTACTGGAGCCTGGCAGAACAGGAAGTGAAGGCGCTTGTGGAGAAGTATGCAAAACAGGCAGAAGCCGCCGGAACAGCCGCTGCGCCGGAACCAGCTGCGCCCTCCGCACCCGTGGCAGAGCCTGCACCCGTGGCAGAACCAGCCCCCGCCCCCGCTCCTGAGCCCGCGCCGGAGCCAGTAGTGGCAGAGCCGGAGCCCGCTCCCTTGCCCGCCCTGAATGCTGAAGCAGAAGCCCTGCTGCCTAAGGCAGAAGCCGGAGACCCTGTGGCGCAGTTCAACCTGGCCCGCCAGTATGCGCTGGGTGAGGGAATGGCAGTGAACCGCGAGGAATTCATCCGCTGGTGCCGCACCGCGGCAGACCAGGGGCTGCCGGAAGCCCAGTATGCGCTGGGGTGCTGCTATCTCCGGGGGCTGGCAGTACCGCAGGATGCCGCAGAAGGCCGCCGCCTGCTGGAAGCCGCCGCCGCTGCAGGCTTTGCCCCGGCAGCCGAGGAACTGAAACGCTGACTGCAGAAATACTTAAACACTTAGACGACCATGGCTCAGATCATTGTAAACGGAAAAGAAAACATAGTGACACCAGGGTTCTACATGCCCAACCGCATGTCGGTTGCGGCGGTGAAGGCCCTGCATAAGCTGCTGGACGGCAAGGTATGCTATCTGGTGGACCCCACCTTTGCACCGGCCCCGGAGCTGATGAATGCCATATTGAAGCAGGGGGCAGTTGTTGAATACTTTGCCTTCCGCAACACGACCCCGCGTGCGGTGCGAGAGCAGATTCTGGCCCACATGGAAGGCGGGGTCAGCGTAGTGTTCCTGCCGGGTATGGTGACCTGCTGGCGTGGCACGTACAGCGATGTTCCCTCTCCCTTCCTGAAGCATGTAGGCAGCCTGCATATCTCCCCCATCCCCCTGTTCCTGGGCTTCTACGGCAACACCATTCAGACACTGTATCGCGAAGAAGCAGACCCGGATTGCCATGAGGAATTCTGCATTCTTCCCAAGCTGGCCTCGGGCCCGCAGACAGGCGAGCGTCTCATGGCGGTGTGGCTGGAAAAGGGCGCTGAGCTCTTTGCCGCCCAGCCGCTGTTGAATGCCTCGCTCACGACTAATCTGGTGCACGCGCTCAAGCGTTATCCGAAGGTGGAGATTGTGGACGGCTTGACCGGTGGTTCCCTGACGCACTATAAGGCGCTGGGTGTGAGTATGGCCGTGGCAAAGATGCTGGCCCGCCGGAAGGATAAGCGAATCGGTGTGATTCTGCCGCCGGGAGCAGGTGGCGTGATTGCTACCCTGAGCTGCCTGCTGGCAGGTATTGCGCCTGTCATGATTAACTATGCCACCTCTGCCGCAGCCTTTGAAAGCACGGTGCGGCAGGCCGGGCTCACCACCTTCATTACCGCCCGCAAGTTCATGCAGAAGCTGCCGCAGTTCCCCTGGCCGCCGGAAGACCAGCTCATCCTGGTGGAAGACCTGCTGCAGAAGACACCGAAGCTTACGCTCATATCGCATGTGCTGATGGCCAAGACCCTGCCTGCCAGGGCCATCTGCAGCATGTACCGGACCGATTCCCGCAAGGGAGAAGACGAGGCCGTGGTGCTCTTTACCTCTGGTTCCAGCGGTGAACCCAAGGGAGTGGTGCTGACGCACCGCATGGTGATGGCGAATGTATCGCAGTGTGCCTGCCGCCTGGACCTGACGGATTGCCGCTTCCTGGCCAGTCTGCCCATTTTCCACAGTTTCGGCATGACCGTGAACATGATGCTGCCCATGCTGACCGGCTGCATGGTGTGTTCCTACCCGAACCCGACAGATGCCCGCACGCTCAACGAACTCATCCAGAAGTACCGGCTCACCCTGGTCTGCGCCACCCCCACCTTTGGCCGTGCCATGCTGCGCCGCGCCGAGGCTGATACCTTTGCCAGCGTGCGCTACTTCGTGCTGGGTGCAGAAAAGCTGCAGCCGGATCTGGAGAAAGAATTCATCGAGAAATGCGGAGTACACCCGATGGAAGGCTATGGCCTGACAGAGACCGCCCCGGTGGTGGCTGCCAATATGCCGGCCATGACACTGCGCCCCGGCACCCATTTCTTTGTGCCCAGCATGGTGCGCCCAGGCGTGGGTGCCATGCTGCCCGGCATTGCCATCCGCATTACTGATGTGGACGACGACAGCCGCGAGCTTCCGCTGACAGAGCGGGGTATGATATGGTTCAAGGGAGCCAATGTGTTCAGCGGCTACATCGGCCGCCCGGAGCTCAATAAGGAAATATTTCACAACGGCTGGTTCAAGACAGGGGATATCGGCCAGATGGACCTCAATGGCTTCATCACCCTGGGGGGCCGCCTTTCCCGCTTCTCCAAGATCGGCGGTGAAATGGTGCCTCACGAAGGCGTGGAGCTGGCGTTGTCTGAAGGCTTCGGGCTGAGTGCCGAGGAATCACTGCAGATAGCCATAGCCGGGGTAAGCGACCCGCAGAAGGGCGAGGCCCTGGTGCTGCTCTCTGCCATGCCCCAGCACCAGCGCAGCTCAGAGGAAAAGGAGATTCTCTCCTCCATCCGCAGCATGCTGGCCGAAATGTCGGTTCCGACCCTCTGGGCACCCAAGTATCTGGTGCCGGTGGAATCCATACCGGTGCTGCCCACAGGCAAGCTGGATTTGCGCGGCTGTAAGCTTCTGGCAGAAGAGGCCCTCTGCCTCCAGTCCTGATTTTAGGCTTGCATTTCCCCTGAAATCAGGCATAATAACCACGCCTGGCAGCCTGGCTGCTGAAACTTTCTCTAAATAAACCATTATGAAAACGCTCAAGCGATTCGTACTTGTGGGTGCCCCCGCTTCCGGCAAGGGCACGCAGTCCTCATTCCTGTCTGAGACCTATGGCCTGAAGCCCCTGAGCACGGGTGCTCTGCTGCGCGCTGAAATTGCCGCTGGTTCCGAGCTGGGCCTGGAAGCCAAGAAGTACATGGATGCTGCCATGTTTGTGCCCGATGAAGTGGTGAATGGCATTGTTGCCAAGTGGCTGGGTGAGAACAAGGATTGCGGTTGCCTGCTCGATGGCTATCCCCGTACCGTTTCTCAGGCCGAGACGCTGGATGCCAACCTGACTGCCATGGGCCTGGGTGTGGACATCGTGGTGTACCTCAACGTGTCTGCCGAGCTTATCGAAGCCCGCATGCTCAAGCGCAAGGCTTGCCCCGCCTGTGGTGAGACCACTCGCAATGGCGAGGAAATCTGCCCGAAGTGCGGTGGCGCCATGATTGTGCGCTCCGACGACAACCCCGAGGCTTTTGCCAAGCGTCGCAAGGACTACGAGACCCTTACCGTGCCTGTGGTGGAACACTACCGAGCCCAGGGTAAGGTGGTGCAGATTGACGTGACGGAAGAAGGCGAGCCTGAGGCTGTTTCTGCCCGTATTGCCGCCGCCGTGCGTACCTACTGCGAGAAGTAAGCCGAATTCCGCTTTTAACGGAAAGGCCTGCCCCCGGAAAACGGAGGCAGGCCTTATTTTTTGTCAGGAATTCGGTGAGATGGGGGGCAGGGATGCGAATTGCGGAACAGGAATTGTGTTTCTTGTGGTTGTACCCCTTGCCTGGAGAATCCCATTCCGGCTTGGGTCCATAGGGAACATGGGAATCTGCCAGGTTGCCCGGAATGAACTCGGGGCTGTGGCGTTCATCGGTGGAGGTTCTGGCATTCTTGCCGGAAATACCATGCGTGTAGACTTACCATATTGCCCGGGGTCTGTCTGGCTCAAAAAGGATTGTGCCTCAAGGACGTTGTATTGACTTTACATGCGGTGCGGAAGAGGGTAGAATAGCGGGGTATGAGAATGTGTGCTGCTGCAGTTGTTGCCTGGTGGGCACTTGGTGCTTCTGTTGTGGCACAGGAGCCGGGTGGTGCTTTACTGGGCATGTACCGGGATATGGCCCGTGTATCGGAGGGGCCTGTTTCCTTGCAGCGGCGCGCGGAGATGTTTTCTGCCCTCGGGGCTCTGCCGGCAGATACCCGTTCCTTCTTTGCGATTCGTGGCCTGGGTGCCCTCTGCTCCAGCATTGCCGGAGCAGATGCCCCGGCCGGATTCCCCCTGGCGGCCCTGGGAAGCCAGCTGGATGGCTTTGCCGTGGGAATGAGCGAGGCTGCCGCACAGGATTTGCAGCGTCTGATGCCGTTGTTCAACGCCATGGATAGTACCCGGGATGAGGCGGTGGAGAAATGGCTGGAACAGGCCGGGCCTGATGCTTCGCTTGCCATTGTGGCGCAGCAGCGCGAAGCTCGTCGCCAGACCGGGGAACAGCTTGTGGCTGCCACCAGAGAGCTTCGCCTTGCGCCGATATACATGGCGCTGAGCTGCAAGCCGGAGGGGCAGTTGCTGCTCTACCAGCTTACTGCGCTGATGTACCTGCTGCCGCTGGAGCCGGATGGCCCCATGGACTGGGTGGTGCAGGGGCAGAACCGCGGTATCTGCCTCCGTGGGGATAAGCTGGATTTGAGCGGTCTGGAGCTGGAACCGGAACATGAGCAGCAGCTGAGAGTAAACCTGCGGAATGTGCGCTTGTATATCATGATGCAGGTGGTGCAGAACCACCTTGTGGTGGCTCTTGCCTCCGACCAGAAGGACATCCGCTGGATTGGCTCCCCCGCCGATTCTGTGCTGAATACCGGGAGTATGGCTGCCTACGATGCGCTGATGCAGCGCGATGCCCTGGCTCTGGGGCAGGCAGATGAAGCCCTGGTGAAACTGCGTGATGGGCTGAACCTGCAATCATACCGCAGCGTGGCTCAGTTTGTGGGGGGCGTGTTCACCCGCCTGGCCGGGGAATATGGTGCTGCCGCCGGTGCCATGGAACGCTTAGTGAAGATTCTGGAGACACTGATTCCACCCCGCAAGGGAGCTGAGCAGCTCATGGTGTGGAAGGATGAGGATTATTACGCAGAACTGGTGGTGGATGCCTGTGGCCAGTATTTTGAGCCGGGAACCCTGCGGCATCTGGCGGCAGCAGATGCCCCGGGAACTGTTCTGTATGCAGAGAGTACCATGCCGGGAGGCCTGCCTGCGGTGGAGCTGAAGCAGGTGGCAGAGGATGTGCAGCAGGTGCAGAACAGCTTTATATCGACCATGAAGCCGGAGTGCCGGGCCGTGGCTCAGATGAATGAACTGCCCCGGATTCAGCCGTGTCTTGTTCCGCTGGCGGCAGGGCTGCAGAGTCTGGGGCCGGCCGTGGGCGATGGAGTGGCCCTGCTGGTGCAGGAACATGCTGGCGCAACAGTGCCCCAGCAGGCTGCTGCCATTTCTCTGCGGGCCTCGGTGAAGGATGCTGCGGCGCTGGCTGCTGCCGGGCAGAAGTTCCGGGAGGCTGGCGAGTTTGTGGTATCAAAGATGTCTGACCGGGAACGCTGTGAGGTGCAAGAGCATGTCATGCCTTATGTACAGGTAGCGCAAAGCAGTGATGCCATTTTGCTGCATAATGGTGCCGGAGGCCTGACGTTGGCTGCACCGCAGACCGCTGCGCCGGTGGAGGGGGGGCTTGTGTTTTCTCTGCATTTGCCGGAACTGGAGCGGGTGGTGACCACTATCAACCGGCTGGAGAATCCGGGCAAGCCCGCTGAATACGAATGCAGAACTACTGGTGCAGCTCAGGAACTGGAGCGTATTGATGGTGCGGCCCGTGTGCTGGATGGTCGCCTGAAGATGCGGGTCCGCCTGTGCCCGGTAAAGAAATAACAAGTTTTACAAAAATGATTAGAGAAATTATTACATGTGTATTTGTGGGGGTGGCATTGCTGGGTGGCAATGCGTATGCAGATAATCTGGATAAGGCCCGCATTGTGACGGGCTATGCACCCGGCAATGACCCGAAATGGAATCCCATGAACGACGATGACCGCCAGTACGTGGGGCCCACACTGGCCGCACCCAGCGAGTGGTTCACGCAGAAAACCGGCATTCCTGCAGATTTGAGCAGCGAGAAGGACCTCAAGCAGTTGGTCTATGCCATGGCTTATAACCTGGAGCCGACGCGCACGATGAAAACGATGTGCGGGGTGAATGAAAAGCTGCTCAGTAAGTGGGTGAAGAGAATCAACTCCAGCATTTACGGCCAGGTGGCGATTGATGTGAAGGAAGATGAGGTCTCCATTCAGGTGAGTCATACGCCGGAATCCCGCATTATGGCCGCTTTCCGTAATCCTGCTATGAAGGGCAGCCTGGCGGGTAAGGAAAAGGAGGTGCTCGAGACTTGTGCCCAGTGGATTGCAGAGAATATCACCATTGGTATGCCCAATGGCCTGAAGCTGAAGAAGATTCATGATGCCTTGATTGATAATTCCAAATACACCAAGGGGCACCACCGCACCGCAGATCTCATATTGGAGGGTAAGGGGGTGTGCTCCGCCTATACGAGCGCCGCTCAGCTGCTGATGCATATGGTGAAGATTGACTGTCTCCGGGTGCAGGGTACACGCAAGATGAACCATGTGTGGAACTATGTGAATCTGGATAATGAATGGTACCACATGGATGTGACCTGGGACGACCCCAATGGAGATACGGATTTGCGTATGTACAACTATTATCTGATGACGGATGATGAAATGGCATGCGATCACGAGTGGGAAGACCGGGAATTATTCACTCCTACGCCCAAGCTGAACCCCTGGCATTTCCATGTACGCAATGATATGAAGCGCAGCTGGCGTCTGGCCTCCAATGGTTATTCCCTGCCTAAGGAGGATGAATCTGTGGCGCAGGCAATGTATAACACGCACCTGGAGGATGCTGCCGCGCGTGGTGAGCAGTTTGCCAATCTGCTGGGCAAGGATGTGCAGCGCAAGGAGAAGGCCGAGGATAAGCTCAAGATGGGTGAGGGAAGCGACCCGGCAGATGTGGCGAAGCGCTGGTCCAAGTATACACCCAGAATAAGGAAGCTCAAGGGCGGGGACGAAGGCGTTGCCAATTACCGCGAATTCAATGAGAAGCTGGAAGCCTATGCCAGTGAACTGGCAGATGAGAATCTGGTGATTCAGTGCCGCCAGAATATGCAGGGCTGGAAGTTGCGTGAAATTGTAGGCAAGTCAGACATCAATGTCTATGCAGAGAAATACAATGTTGTTTACGATGAGCAGAAGAGCACCATTACGCTGAACCTCGAATACTGGACCCACGTGCGCGTGCTGACAGCCGCCGGTAATGATGACTTGGTGAAGAAGCTCACCCCGGGTGAGCGGCGGGCTCTGGCTTTCTGCCGCCAGCGGGCAGATTCCATCCCTGAGGGCTCGCTGAAGCGCAAACGTCAGGTGATTAAGGATTTGCACCTGGACCTGGTGCTGCATGCCAAACCGGATAACAGCGAGCCTGCCGGGCTTTGTGAGTTTGTGAAGGACCGCAAGAGCCGGGGTCTGGGTTACGCCCAGGCCATGTATGTGATTCTCAACATGTCTGAGATTCCCTGCATCATGGTGCATGGCCGGGCGCAGGTTTCCTGCTGTATATATCACGACCATGTGTGGAACCTGGTGCGCATCAATCGCCGCGAATGGTACCATGCGGATTCCGGCTTCGATGATGAACTGGAGAATACCGGGGCACAGGGAATGAAGTATTGCCTGTTGCGCGATGATGAAATAAAGGGTAACCACTCCTGGGATGAAGAGGAGATTCCTCACACACCCACCAAGGAAGAGAAGGAAGCCCTCAAGAAAATGAATCCGTTCACCTTTGGACGTTGATCCGGGTATGCTCCGCTTTTTCCTTCAGTTGCTCATTTGTCTGTTGACTTTGCTGGTGTGCCCAGCCATGGCAGATGAAGGAGATTTGCTTAACAAAGCCCGGCGGATTACGGGGTACAGCCCCCATCTTAATGCTCAGGACAACGACACCCCCCGTTGGGATTCCCTGGCCGATGAGAACATCAAGTACTCCGGCTCGATGCGCAGTGAGCCTGGGGCATGGTTCCGTATGGAGCCTGATTTCCCGGAAAAGGTGGCTTCTCAGGAGGATATGAACCGCTGGGTATACGCCATGGCATATGCCTTGCTGGAGAAGGAGAAACTGAAGGTTGCTCCCGGTATTTCCCAGGCAACGCTGCGTGAATGGTTACGGAAGAGCAACACGAGCATTTATGGCCTTGCCAGTCTGGAGTTTGATGGCGAACAGCTCTGGCTGCACATGGCCTACAGCCCGGAGGCCCGCATCCTGGCTGCTTTCCGGAACGATGAGCTCCGCCGCAGTCTGAAAAAGAGGGAGCAGAAGGTGCTCCAGACCTGCGCATGGTGGATTACCGAGAATGTCAGCATGGGTATGCCCAATGCCCAGAAACTGCACCGGGTGCACGATGCGCTGATTGATACCACGGTGTATACCAGAAAAGAGCATGACCCGCTTTCCGTTCTGCTGGAGGGGAAGGGCTCCTGTGTCGCTTATTCCCGCGCGTTTCAGTTGCTGCTGCACATGCTCAGGATTGATTGCCGCATCGTCTATGGTACCACAGAGATGAACCATGTGTGGAATCTGGTTGAGCTGGACGAGGCCTGGTACCATGTGGATCTCACCTGGGATGACCCGATAGCTTCTGCTCCTCTGCGCACATATAATTACTACCTGATGACGGATGTCGAGGCGAATGCCGACCATGATTGGGTGAACCCGGAGCTGTATGAAAAAACGCCGCCGATTAATTCGAAACACTTTCATATGCGCTACCATACGCGCCATGCATGCAGGGCGGCTGCCTCCGGCTACACCTTGCCCCGAGAAGATGAATATCTGGCTCCCGCCTTGTATAATATGTACCTGAATAATGCCGGTGGCCGCGCTGAGGCCGTGGCCAACCTGCTGGGGGTGGATTTGAACAGGAATCCGGATATCGAGGCATTTTTCAAGTTGGAAAAAAAGCGGTTATCCCTATCGGAGTCTGCGCGGAAACTGGCGGCCAAGCCATTCGAGAAAACGAAGGAGGCTGTGAACTTGATGCGGCGTCCACCAGTGAGGCCGCAGGCGATGTCTGAGACGGATAAGTACACTGAAATCCGGGATTCCGATACCTTCAACCAGATGCTCAGGGATTATGCCGCTGTGCTTGCCGGAACCCGGCTGTTTTTCCAGTGTGCAGAAGAGATGCCGGCCTGGCGCATGCGCGAGCTGGTCGGCCTTTCGGATATCAATAAGTATGCTATGTGCTTCAATGCCATTTACGACGAAAAACACAGGTCCATTACGCTGGATGTCAGGTATTGGGATCACATCCGCATTCTGCATGCTGCTCAGAATAAGGAAGCCGCGGCGCGTCTCACTGCTCGCGAGCAGACGATGCTGACTCAATGCGTCAAAAAGGCGGCTGACCTGCGGAGGTGCTCATCTGATGAGGAAAGGGGCATCCGTTCGAACAGCTACTGTAGCAAGGGCTTGAAGTGCCTGCCCGTGGCCGCACCCATGGAACAGCACAATATCCGTTCCCATAATTCCCTGGGGCGTTCGCAGACTGCCTATGTGGTGTTGAATCTGGCGGGGGTGCCCACCGAGCTCATATTCGGACGAGTGAAGAAGCGGGAGGAGACATGGTGCATATCCAAGGTAAACGGGAAAGATTGGCTGCACACGGATTATTATGCCTACTGCGCTGGGCAGCATCTCCAGCCATGCTGTTTCCGGAAGAATGATTATTACACGCTTATGTCCGATGCCGAGATTGGGGAGACTCATACCTGGGATCCTGAAAGTGCTCCGACTTCCCCTGCCAGCTTGGAGAAGGAGACCCGGGAGCGTCTGAAAGACGGTATACCAAAAGATTTGTTTGAACAGGTAAACTTCTTGTGAGATGAAACAATGTTTGACAGATGGGGCGAAGAGCAGCCGGTGCCTGTGGATGGCTGCCGGGAGCTTGATTCGTGGCCTGTGCGTCCTGGTATGTGCCTGCATGCTGGTGGCACCACCGGTGGAAGGGGTGGATACATCATACGTTAACCGTTTGCGCTTTCTTCGCAAAAAGGCTGTAAGGATGAGTGATTACAGCCTGCGGAAGATGCTGGAGCAGGAGAAGATAATCCTGAAGGGGGACGAAAAATTACCGCCTTTTGATAGACTGTTCAATGAGCTGATTACTCAGGTTTTTCTCTGTAAGATAAAACCGGAGGAGGTGCGCTTGAACGGGGCTCCTCTCGTATGGCATGCTGCCGGCAAGAATCTTTTGCTGGCCTTGCAGATGCTGGTGCACGATGGCGCAGATACTTCCACTATCTACAATGGGGAATCCCTTTTTTGCAGGGCTGCCCTGGCGGGAGATGTCAAGGCGATGGAGTTCCTGGAATACAAGGGGTTACTTCCCAATGAGCCCCGTTGCCGCTTTGCCTGGAAGGGGGCCTGTGGTGTCATGAAGCGCGCTGCCCAGAGTGGTAATGTGAAGGCGGTCGATTTCCTTTATAAGCGCGTGGGCTGGTTGCTTCTGGCTGGTCGTAACCATATCAATATTGTTGATAATGCCGGCATGTGCGGCCATGACAAGGTCATCAGATTCTTTACCGGGAAGGGATGGGGACTCCGGAATAACGAATTCCTTCTTGGCGCAGCACGGGCTGGAAAGTTCGAATTTGCGTGTCAATTGATAGAGCAGGGCGCCAGTCCGCACTATGTCGGCGCAGGGGACTACACTCCGCTGATGCTCGCGGCTCATAGTGGTAATCTGGAGCTTGTGAAATACCTGGTGGATGAACACAAGGTGGATGTCAATGCCCGCAGCTGCCTTGGAGATACGGCTTTGCTTTTTGCGGCCCGCTCAGGCAATATTGAGATGATTCGTTATCTGCTGGAAAAGAAAGCGGACATAAAGGCCGTCAGTCAGGCCGGTGGCGGTATTGTGGATCAGGTGGCAGCCAGCGGGAATACCGGTGCTGCATCATACGTTCTTTCCCTTGTGGAGAATGCCTCGAAAGCCGCCAACCAGGCTCTTTGTGTTGCAGCCCGCTATGGCGATGAGGCCATGGTCAAATTCCTGCTTGAATCTCAGGCAGATGAGGTTAATACGATTCATACTGTTGCCATGCAGCATACGTATGCATATGAAGATTTGCTGGGGGTGACAGGTGTGCTGGAGGTGGAGCAGACTACTCCGCTTATGGCGGCTATTGCAAGTGGTAACGAGGGGCTTGTGCAATATCTGATAGCCGAGGGGGCTGATATCAGTTTTTCTGTAGGGCAGAATGAAAACCTGCTGACTCCTCAGCGGGCTGCTGCGCGCCGGGGGTTGCCCCATATCCTCGCTTTCCTGTTGGATAAAGAGCAGGAAAATGCCCAGACGCAGAACAGGACAAAGAACAGGAGGAGAAACCGCACAGGAAGAAAGAACAATGGCGGGGAGAGAGAATGCGGGACAGACCTGCTGTTGTTGCACCAGGCGGCGCAGAATGGTCATGCCGCTTGTGTAAAGTTGCTTTTGCAGCGTGGCTGGGATGCCAATGCAGTAGACCCGTACACCGGGCTGACGCCGATACAAGCGGCATGCACCCAAGGCACGGAAGCCCCCAGCTCACACTCTTGGAACTATGATTCTGGTAGCAGTGCAGGTCATACTGCCTGCGTGAGACTTCTTCTTGATTCCGGCGCAGAAACGTCCTATGAGAAAGGAGAGATTGCCAAGGTGCTCGCTTTGCACTGCTGCGTGCCGCTGTTTGATTGTGCCGAGGCGCTGTGGGATCATGGTAATCCGCTCAAGGCAGATGATATGATTTACCCGTTGCACCGCGCTGTCGAGTTTGGTGAAACAAGGTGGCTTGAAATCCTGATGCCTGGCCTGAAAGCCAAGAAAATTGCTGACAACGGGCAAAACCCAATGTTTACCCTTTGCAGTGTGGGGGATTCTTTCCAGCCTTATATTGAGAAGATAATCCCCTCTCCGCATATTAGATGCGGAGATGAGCTCAGGCAGGCTGGCGTAGAAGTGACTCTTGATAATAACCGTACCATCCGGAAGAATGGAATCATATATAAATTGTATGGCTTTCTTGCTCCGGAGCCGTTAATGATATCCAAAGAGTAGAGAATTTAAAACATGCACCCGGTCATTTGACCGGGTGCATGTTTTCTTATAGGAAACTCTGTGTTATTTGCCGGCGGTGGCTGCCTGCAGGACAGCCTCTTCCTCCTGCCCGTTCTTGAATCGCTCGAACACGCCGCGCGGGTCATCCGGGGTGCGTTTCAGCGCGTCAAAGATGCGGTCGCGCATCTCTACGGCGGCCTGGAAGGCGGCTTCCTCACTGCCGTATTGGCGGTCAGAGAAATATTTGGTGAACTGATTCCACTTGCGGCAGATGCTCAGTCTCCACCCCTGGAATGAGGTGGTTTCGTATGTGTATCGGGTAATGTTACGTTGGGTCATGGGTTTAATACCGGGTTTTTGGGCTCCGGATGTGACCATACTGCCACATCATGATAAGAGTGACAACCTAATTTGCTAAATGTTCGATAATATTTTCAGCCGGTGGTGTTTTTGTTCTCTCTACCCGCCGGGGAAAAAAAAGAGGAGCTGCCGTTTCCGGCAGCTCCTCAGAGGGGTGTTTTGTGCGCCCGTTATCAGCAGCAGGGCTTGGCAAGAATCTTGCGAAGACGGGCAAAACGGGGCAGGGATTCAGCAGTCTTCATGCCGGTAGCACCCTGGATGAGGGGCAGGGCATAGTCCACAAAAGCCATCTCCACGTTGTTGCCGGCGGCGTTGATCCATTCGCGGGGAACCTTGCGCTCGAAGTTAGCCACGCTGGCCAGGGGCAGGAGCTTCATCTCGCACTTGTAGTTGCCTTCTTCGTCGGTAGTGCGCTCGAAAGCGGGCATCTTGTCGGTATCACCAGCCACGGCAGCTTCCACTGCGGTCTTACCAGCGAGGTAGGCCTCGTGGGCGTCGGTGGCGGAGCCGAGGTGCGTGGCGCAGCGCTGCAGCAGGGAGGGCTCGATGGCGCGCACCTTGGCAGAGGCGATGCGAGCACGGACGATTTCAGCCAGCTTGTTGGCAAGGCCGCCCAGCTGGGCGTGACCGAAGCCGTCGTTGCTGTTGGTCTTGGCTTCGGAGATGAAGTTGCCATCCTTGTCGTGGATGCCTTCGGAAACCACCACGAGGCACTTGCCGGTGGCGTTGTAAATCTTCTCCACATCAGCCAGGAAGCTTTCCATGTCGAAGTCAACCTCGGGGAGGTAGATGAGGTCGGGACCAGCACCTGCGTAGGTGGCCAGGGCGGCGGCGGCGGTCAGCCAGCCGGCGTGACGGCCCATCACCTCGATGATGGTCACCATACCGGTGTCGTAGCAGCAGGCATCGTGCTTCACTTCCATCACGGAAGTGGCGATGTACTTGGCGGCAGAGGCGTAGCCGGGGCAGTGGTCAGTGCCGAAAAGGTCGTTGTCGATGGTCTTCGGAATGCCCATCACGCGGCACTCCCAGCCACTCTTCTCCATGAACTTGGAAATCTTGTTGCAGGTGTCCATGGAGTCGTTGCCACCATTGTAGAAGAAGTAGCGCACATCGAACTTCTTGAAGGTCTCAAGGAGCTTCTCGTAGTCGGTGGGATCCACATCCGGGTTCTTCATCTTGTAGCGGCAGGTGCCCAGGGCAGAAGAGGGGGTGAACTTCAGCAGCTCAAGCTCCACCGGGTCTTCCATGCCCATGTCGTAGAGGTTGCCTTCCAGCACGCCCTTGATGCCGTTGGCGGCACCCAGCACGCGGGTAATCTGAGGAGCGTTGAGAGCGGTCTGGATAGCACCCAGAACGCTGGCGTTAATCACAGCGGTGGGACCGCCGGACTGACCGATGATGCATGCACCTTTGAGTTCGTTCATGATATGAAGAATGTGTAGATGTAATGTGTTGTTTTTCTTGTTCCCTCCGCGATTGTGTCAGGCCGGGGGAACGGCCGCCACCGGCGGACGCGATATTCTACGCCATTTACGCTTACATGGCAAGCAAAATAACCGGATGTATGCCGTCGCTGGTGAAAAAATATGCATTCCTGATGGTGGTTTTCTGTGAGGGGGAGGCTCTGGTGCCAGTATAGCCTATCAAAATGATGGTTTAACCGATTATCTGCTTGCATTGAATGAGGAGCCCGCTATAATGCCGGTATGTTGTTTACCAGAATAGCGCGTTTCTACTGGGTTGGCTTCCGCAGCATGACGCTGGGGCGCACGCTCTGGTGCATTATTCTGGTGAAGCTGCTCATTATGTTTGCCGTGCTGAAGCCTTTTTTCTTTCCCTCATATCTGCAGGGAAGTGAGCAGGAAAAAGTGCAGGAGGTATCGTCAGAGCTGACAAACCGTATATTATCAGAAGAGTAAAGGCTTATGGATGTGATAGACTCGTCTCTCGTCGATTGGTCGCGCGCGCAGTTTGCGCTCACGGCCATGTACCACTGGATATTTGTGCCGCTTACCCTTGGACTGGGTGTGGTTATGGCCATTATGGAGACTCTCTATGTCCGTACCGGGCGGGAGTTCTGGAAACAGACTGCGCGGTTCTGGATGAAGCTCTTTGGCATCAACTTTGCCATGGGAGTGGCCACCGGTATTATTCTGGAGTTTGAATTCGGTACAAACTGGAGCAACTACAGCTGGTTTGTGGGCGATATTTTCGGCGCACCGCTGGCTATTGAGGGCATTGTGGCTTTCTTCATGGAGTCTACTTTCATTGCCATTATGTATTTCGGGTGGAACAAGGTGAGCAAGGGGGCGCATCTGGCCTCCACCTGGCTTACCATCATCGGGGCCACGCTTTCGGCATGGTGGATTCTTGTGGCCAACGCCTGGATGCAGTATCCCGTGGGGATGGAGTTCAACCCGGATACTGTACGCAATGAAATGGTGGATTTTGCTGCCGTGGCGCTTTCTCCTGTGGCGGTGGTCAAGTTCTGCCATGCCGTCAGTTCGTCCTGGGTGCTGGGTGCAGCCTTTGTTATTGGCGTGAGCTGCTGGTATCTGCTGCGCGGGCGGCATACGGATTTTGCCAGGGCCAGCATCCGTGTGGCCTGCTGGTTCGGTCTGGCCGCCGCCTTGATTACTGCACACACCGGCCACCAGAGCGGGCGCGATATCGCCCGGCTGCAGCCCATGAAACTGGCCGCGGCCGAGGGCCTGTATGAGGGTGGTCATAATCAGGGCCTGGTGGTGGTGGCGGCGCTGCGTCCCGGGGTGGATTGGGCAGGCCCGGATGTGGAAGATTCTTTCCTCTTTAACTTTGAAATGCCCGGTGCGCTCTCGTTCCTGGCCACGCACGATGTCAACGGCTATGTGCCGGGAATCCGCAATATACTGGAGGGTGGCTACAAGTTGCCCGATGGCACCATCGCTCTCTCAGCCGGGGAGAAGATGCAGCGGGGCCGCGCAGCCATTGCGGCGCTGGCTGCTTACCGCCAGGCGAAGGATGCCGCAGAGAAGCAGGCTGCCCTGGCAACTCTGCGTGAGAATTTTGCGTACTTTGGCTATGGGTATCTGAGCAGCCCGGCAGATCTGGTTCCCCCGGTGCCGCTTACCTTCTACAGCTTCCGCATCATGGTGATGCTGGGGGGCTTCTACCTGGCCTTGTTTGCAGGTTTCCTGCTGCTTGGCCGCTGGATTTACCGCTGGAAGCTTGCGCTGCTGGCAGTAGTGCTGAGCACGCCGCTGGCCTGGCTGGCCAGCCAGGCGGGCTGGGTGGTGGCCGAGGTAGGCCGCCAGCCCTGGGCTATTCAGGGTCTGCTGCCCAATGTGGCTGCCATTTCTCGTCTGGACACAGGAGCAGTACAGACCACTTTCTTCATCTTCCTCGGGCTGTTCACTCTGCTGCTGGTGGCAGAAGTGAGCATCATGGCGCGAGCCATTGCCTCAGGCCCTGAAACCGGTAACACCGCTGCATAATCATGAACGATATTTCCTTACTCCAACACTACTGGTGGTTCCTGGTTTCGCTGCTGGGGGCTCTGCTTGTCTTCCTTATGTTTGTCCAGGGCGGGCAATCGCTTATCTGGACACTTGGCAAGACCGAAGAACACCGCCGCATGCTCCTGCTTGCCACCGGCCGCAAATGGGAACTCACCTTTACAACGCTGGTTACATTCGGCGGTGCCTTTTTTGCCTCCTTCCCGCTGTTTTACAGCACCAGCTTCGGTGGCGCCTACTGGGTGTGGATACTCATTCTGCTCTGCTTTGTGCTGCAGGCTGTTTCCTATGAGTTTCAGTTGGCCCGGCGCAATGTGCTGGGCACAAATACATACCGCGTTTTTCTTTTCCTGAATGGTGTGGTGGGGCCCTTGCTCATCGGTACAGCTGTGGGCACGTTCTTCACCGGGGCTGAGTTCGTGGTTGATAAGGTGGCGGTAACGAATCCTGCCATGCCGGTCATTTCCCGCTGGGCTAATCCCCTGCATGGTCTGGAGGCTGCCTTTGTGCCGCAGAATCTGCTTCTCGGTATCAGCGTATTCCTGCTTACCCGCCTGCTGGCCTGCTTGTATTTCCAGGGCTGTATGGCAGATGCCACCCTGCGCGCAGCGTGCCGCCAGCGCCTGTGGATGGAGGGTCTGTTCTTCCTCCTCTTCTTCCTCTCCTGGCTGGGTTACTGGCTCACCTCCACCGGCTTCGGCTATATGCCGGAAAACGGCATTGTGTACCTGCAGCACTACAAGTACCTGAACAACCTCCTCGATATGCCGGGTGTCGCCGCCGTGCTGCTGGTGGGCGTGGTGCTCGTGCTGGCAGGGCTGGTGCTGGGCTTGCGCGCCTGGCGGAAGGCATTCTGGCTGGCAGGCCCTGGCAGTGTGCTGGTGGTGCTGGCTTTGCTGCTCTGCGCCGGGTGGAACAATACAGCCTACTACCCCTCTGTGGCTGATTTGCAAAGCTCGCTCACCATTGCCAACAGTTCCTCGAGTCTGTTCACCCTCAAGACAATGACTGTGGTTTCCTTCCTCATTCCCTTTGTCCTGGCCTACATTGCCTGGGCCTGGCGGGCGCTGGATAAAAAGACCATTACGCCGGATGAGGTGGAGTAATGGAAGAATTCTGAGAACAATCAGAACGGCGTATCCGGGTGGGTACGCCGTTTCGGTTTTAGTGCGTGAAATGCCCGTATCGGGCTTCAACGGCGGCGTCGGCAAGCCAGACCCGCCAGCGCCAGCAGGGAAAGAGCAGCCGATGCAGGCTCGGGCACAGAACGAGGTGCGGAGCGAAGGCCGGAAACTTGCGCGAAGGTAGCTCCCATGTTTTCATCAAATGCAACGCTTCCGGTTCCGCCGTTTTTCTCTGAGTAGCTGCAAATGACATCCTTGCGGAACATCTCAGGCTCGTTATTGATATCGTCTGAATTGGTGAGCCATACGGCTGTAAGTTCATAGCCATTGGAGGTTATATCGTATTCTGCCCCCCAGAGGGTATAGGCATGAGCTACCCCGGAGTTCTCGACAGACAGCGTAAGGGCATATCCATTGCTCAGAGCATTCACCACTGCCTTACTGTAGCTGTATGGGTTATTGGAACTCGTGGCAATAGTGATGGGGTAAAGCGATGTATCATACACCTCGCTGAGGAATCCACCATTGGCGTATGCGGTGTATTCCGTGGGCATACCTTTGTCGATGCCGGCCCAGCCGGAGCCTGTGGGGACGCTCCAGTTGCCGTTTACCCACCATTCGTAGGCGTAGTAAGCCTTGCCGCCTCCATTCGTGTAAATCGCGCGGAATGTATCAAAGATCTCCTCGTTCTGGGGAACAGAGGAAGTAGTGCTGGAAATGTTGAGATTCTGCCACCAGGAGATAACATTACTGGCAGACGCAGCCCAGCACATGGCGGTATCGGCCATGACTCCGTCATTGCTGCCTGACTTGTGGTAATCATACCATCCGACATACTCATCTCCCTGCTTGTAGATGCCGGGTGCCCAGGCCTCCAAGGCTGATACAGTCGGTACCAGAAGCATACCGGTAGAGAGGGCGAGGAGAAGAGAATGTTTCATGATAATAGAGAGATTATTCGTAATATAAGTCTTTCCGTCTCCATTTACAAGAAAAAAAGAAATTTTCCGGCATTGCCGTGCCTGTGGCAATGGAAGACATACCATTGCTACGCGCAGGTGCGTGGGGAAGGGAAGTATGCTGCGATGCCCGGCATGTGATACCATATATAGAACACAGCTTAGTGCAAGCGGGTCAGCCTATGTGAACCCGCGTGTGGTTCATCTGAATACAACACCTCCTGTAATCATGAAAACAGATCCGAATACCCCGGGCAAGGGAAGCCAGCTTGCCAAGTTGGGCGTTTTTACGCTGGCTATGATCAATGTTTCGGCTATTGTGAGCCTGCGCGGTTTGCCTGCTGAGACGACTTATGGACTCAGCTCCGCCTTTTATTATATCTTTGCGGCCGTGTTCTTCCTGATCCCGGTTTCGCTGGTGGCGGCAGAGCTCACCACCGGCTGGCCGCAGAAGGGCGGTGTATTTCGCTGGGTGGGTGAGGCCTTCGGCGCACGCTGGGGATTCCTGGCCATCTGGCTGCAGTGGATTCAGACCACCATCTGGTTTCCCACGGTGCTGACCTTTGCAGCGGTTTCGCTGGCATTCATGGGGCCTGACCAGCGCTGGGACCATGCTCTGGCTTCCAACAATATCTATGTGCTGGTGGTGGTGCTGGTGGTATACTGGCTGGCCACACTGCTGAATATGCGGGGGATGCAGACCAGCGGCAGTATTACCAAATGGGGGGCTATGCTGGGCACGGTGATTCCTGCGGCTCTGCTGGTACTCATGGGTATGGTGTACTGGGGCAAGGGGAATCCTATTGATATCAGCATGAATGCTCGCGATTTCATTCCGGACCTCTCCAATTTCAACAATATCGTGCTGGCTGCCAGCATCTTCCTTTTCTATGCCGGCATGGAGATGAGTGCGGTGCATGTGAAGGAATGTGAGAACCCCAAGCGGGATTACCCGCTGGCCATTGCCATAGCCTCCGTCATGACGGTGTGCATCTTTGTGTTCGGCACGCTGGCCATTGGCTTCATTATTCCCCAGAATCAGATTACACTCACGCAGAGCCTGCTGATTGCCTTCGATAACCTCTTTGCCTATTTCGAGGTTTCCTGGCTGGGCCCCATTATGGCGCTCTGCCTGGCTTTCGGTGTGCTGGCACAGGTGGTGGCCTGGGTGGGTGGCCCGTCCAAGGGCTTGCTGCAGGTGGGGTGTGCGGGGTATCTGCCGCGTTTCATGCAGCACACGAACAAGGCTGGTGTGCAGGTAGGCATTCTGCTGGTGCAGGGTTGCATCGTCACGCTGCTTTCAGTGCTGTTCGTCGTGCTGCCCAGTGTGCAGACGGCATACCAGATTATCTCCCAGCTTACCATCCTGCTCTATCTCATCATGTATATGCTCATGTTTGCCGCCGCCATCTACCTGCGCTATCGTGAGCCAGATGTACCGCGTTCCTTCCGCATCCCCTGCGGCAGATACTTCGGTATGTGGATTATCGGTGGCCTGGGCCTGTTGGGGAGTCTGGTGGCTTTCCTGTTCAGCTTCATTCCCCCGGGGCAGATTCCCGTGGGCAGCCCTGAGGTGTACGTGGGTATCCTTATTGCCGGCACCATCATCTTTGCCGGTATACCGCTGCTGATTTATTCTATGCGAAAGCCCTCCTGGGCAGACCCGAAGGCCGTGGCCGAGTTCGAGCCCTTCTCCTGGGAGTCGAAGAAAGATTAGTTATTTCCTGCGGGCGGCGGTATGGTGGACTGCCGCCCGCAATTCCTTACAAAGCTTTCCCAGCTTTGTTCATATATCCACGAATCGTGGTCGGAGGAGCAGAGGCGGGTGAAGCCGTAGCGCTCGGAGAAAGCGCAGCCGTCAGCCGTCACGTTATCGGTGACGACACCCACGCAGGGCAGGGTTGCATAGGGCTTTATAGCGGCCTGCAGCAGCTGGCGGGTGAGGCCCATCTTGCGGAACTGGTAATCCACCAGGATGCAGCTCAGGAACATGTGCAGCGGCTGCTGGGTGATGGGTGCCACATGTTCCAGCTCCATGAAATGGTCGTTGAATTTTCCTGCTCGCAGGGCTTCATAAATAGCCGGCTGCACGGGAAAAAGATTCACGAATCCGGCCAGCTTTCCGTCCACTTCGGCGGCCACGGTGCTGTGTGGGTGCAGGTCATACCAGCTCCATGACTCCTTTGCAGGTGTGATGAATTCGGCAGCATAGAACTGCAGTTCCATCGCTTCCATCTCGCGGAAATGCTGTAGGGTAAGCCGGGGAATGATGGTGGCGGACATGGCGGAATATCAGATCCGGCCTATTATATTCCGGAATGAAGGGCAGACAAGTCCCTATCCCGTCACGGCAGGAGAAAAATGCCTGGCAAAATGCCGTTTGCCGGGTTAGAAACTAAAATGAATTTCCTTTCCTCATCCCACCCCTGAAAAAAGAAACCGCCTCCTGCGAGGCGGTTTCTGGTATAAAAGCGGTTCTGTAACCAATCCGTGGCTTAACCGCGGTTCTTGAGCTGCGGGAAGAGGATGATATCGCGGATGGAGCTGGCACCGGTCATGAGCATGCAGAGGCGGTCGATACCGATACCGATGCCACCGGCGCTGGGCATGCCGCTTTCCAGGGTTTCCACGAAGTCATAGTCAATCTTCTGGGAGTCCTCACCGGCCTGGTGCTGCAGGCGCTCCAGCTGCTCTACGGGGTCGTTCTGCTCGGAGTAACCGGGGCAGAGCTCCTGACCGTTCATCACGAGCTCGAACACATCCACCACGCTGGGATCCTCGGGGTTGGCCTTGGCCAGGGGCACCAGGTCGCGGGCCACGTGGCACACAAAGAGCGGGTTGGCCTGCTTCTCTTCGATGAGCTTCTCGTAA
>JAEIGA010002204.1_pt1 | contig 31177 bp, 26 predicted proteins | sample 9270691 | NCBI WGS metagenome assembly JAEIGA01 (sample SAMN17057246, study PRJNA624740) | gut metagenome | biome: biome; isolation source: fecal sample | host: Bos grunniens | place: China: Xizang | collected 2019
CTGGTATCTGCGGTGAGCACGGTGGTGAGCCTTCATCTGTTAAGTTCTGCGCTAAGGTAGGTATGAACTACGCATCTTGCTCTCCATTCCGTGTGCCAATCGCACGTTTGGCTGCTGCTCAAGCTGCTGTAGAGGAGTAATCCTGTCATTAGGAATTTTAAATTAAGATTTTTTAGTTTAAGATTTTAAAGATAGAAAAAGAGTTGTCTAATCGGCAACTCTTTTTTTGTGCTATTATACGACGGAAAAAATAAATTATATTTTTTTCTTGCGTATATGCAAAAAAAGTAGTACCTTTGTGGGCCAATTATAAATTTTTGATTTTTATGCAGAATTTTGCACTTATTGGTGCTGCAGGATACATTGCACCACGACACATCAAAGCAATAGCCGACACAGGAAACAACCTGATGGTAGCTTATGACAAGTTTGATTCGGTAGGCAGATTGGATGCTAGTTTCCCAGATTGCTCATTCTTTACTGAGAACGAACAATTTGATCGCTTCTGCTCTAAGCAGATGCGAACTGATAATCCACTATCATGGGTAAGTATTTGTACACCAAACTATACACACGACGCTTTTATCCGTTATGGTTTGCGTTTGGGTTGTAATGTGATATGCGAGAAACCATTGGTTTTAAATCCATATAACATCGACAACTTGGTTGAGTTAGAGAAAGAAACGGGTCATCAAGCATACACAATTCTGCAATTGCGCTTACATGACAAAATAGTTGCATTGCGTGAGAAAGTGCAAAATGGTCCAAAAGATAAAATCTACGATGTGGATTTGACCTATATTACCAGTCGTGGAAAATGGTATTATAGTTCATGGAAGGGAGACATCCACAAATCTGGTGGCATTGCAACAAATATTGGTGTGCATTTTTACGATATGTTGCAATGGATATTTGGTCCTGTAAAACAAAATATCGTCCATGTGATGTCGTTTGACCGTGTGGCAGGTTATTTGGAGTTGGAGCGCGCGCGCGTGCGTTACTTTCTAAGTATAAACGCCGAATGTTTGCCAACCAATGCGGTACAAGGAGAAAAAAGGACCTATCGCACCTTATCCATAGATGGAGAGGAATTCGAATTCAGCCAAGGTTTCACCGAGTTGCATTCTGAGAGTTACAAGCAAATTTTAGCAGGAAATGGATTCCGTATTTCAGAAGCACGCCCATGTATTGAAATGGTGAGTCAAATTCGTAATGCCACTCCAATAGGATTTGTGGGAGATTATCATCCAATGGCTAAACTTCCATTAGCAAATCACCCATTTGGATGGAATGAGAACAGATAAATCAGGCACTAATTATCCACAAACATATGAAGATAAAAAGATTATTTGTATTATTGCTTCCGCTCTTACTTGCATCTTGTGTAACAAGTAAGAAAGTGAATCTACTTCAAGAGTCTGGAAAAAATAATATTCCGTCTTATGCAGATACACTCAATTATGAGGACTATCAGATTCGCGTGGGAGATCGTATATACATATATGTATATTCTATTGACGAGCGTATAAGCAAGATGTTTAACTCCTCAGGTGCGGGTGTGAATTCGTCTCAATTGCGTCAAGGTAATGCTGGTGGTGCCTATGATTTGTACACATATTTAGTTCTAGATGATGGCACAATAGATTACCCTATGGTAGGTAGACTACTTGTTCGTGGAAAGACAACCAGAGAAGTTAAACTACTGATAGAAAAGGAACTAACCGAATATATATCAAATCATTATACAGATTACCAAATGGTATCTGTGGAAGTAAATATTGTACGTCGTTCTTTTAGTGTTATCAGCGATAAAGGAAGTGGCACATTTACCATCAAAAAAGAAAAGATTACGATTTTTGAGGCGTTGGCAATGGCTGGTGATATAGGAGACTTTGGCGATAGGAGCAAAGTTAGAATTATCCGCGAGTTGGAAGGTATCACACAAGTAAAGACATTTGATGTGCGTTCAAAAGATATTATCAATTCCGAATTTTATTACATTGAACCAAACGATGTAATTTATATTCAACGCATCAAAGGTCAAAGTTTTGGTATAAATTCTATCACAACAACTATCAGTGTGGCTGCCACTACATTAGCATTTGGTGGTTTCGTATATGGTATTGTTGTTAGAATCATAAATCGTATTGACGACGCTAATAAATAGGGAGGGGATAATATATGAGAAAGATTTTATTACATATTTGTTTTATTCTTCTAATCACCACCATGACAGGATGTTACGGATATCGTCAAGTGGGATTATTGCAAGATCGTGAAGATTTGCCACAATATGATTCGGCTGTTTATGAGCCATATCGTTTGCAAGTGAATGATGAGATTATCTATCGCGTCGTGACAATGGATGAAACCATTGCAAAGACATTATCGTCAAATAATACAGGAAACGGGCAATATGCCAATTCTTATAGAATCTATTCAGATGGTACTGTGGATATTCCATTTCTTGCTCCTATAAAATTAATAGGTTTGACCGAATTAGAGGCTCAAGACACATTGCGAAAAGCATTTCGCGAGATTATTCCTGACGCAGAAGTCAAATTGGCAATGTATAACAAAACATTTACCGTTTTAGGAGATGTAAATTCAGGAACATACAACATCTATAAGGAGCGATTGACTATATTTCAGGCATTAGCGATGACTGGTGATTTAATCAACTCTGGTGATCGTCGTCATGTACGCATTATCCGTCCACATGGTAATGAAGAACCAGAGGTGTTGGAATTTGATATTCGTACGAATAGTATTATTGATTCCAAATATTATTATGTATATCCTAATGATTTGATATATGTGAGTCGTGATACAGGCAGTTTTTACAAGCAACCTAGTTATAGCGGCTTCTTAGCACTAATCACTAGTTCAGTATCATTACTGATAACCGTATTAAACTATATACCAGGAATTTATTAAATTGAATATATAAAATTATAGATATGGCACAAGACGAAATACTACAAAATGGAGGTTTACCATTTGAAGAAGAAAAATCAAATTTTGATATCGTTGAGTGGATTTTTAGAATCCTAAATCATTGGTATTTATTTGTTATTGGAGCTACAATTGCTCTATCATTGGCTTATGTCAAAAACAGACGCGTGATTGAAAGATATCTCACCACAGGTACTATGATTATCAAAGAGTCTAGTGGCGGTGGATATGGTTCTGCTTCTATCATGCAAGGTTTTGGTGTAGGTGCAGGTTATACAAATGTGAATAATCAGTTGATTATTTTGGGTAGTTATGATTTGATTGCACGCACAGTAGATTCCTTGCCTTTTATGAATGTAGAATATATTACAAAAGGCCGTTTCAAAACACGCAATATCTATCATAATACTCCAATCTCTGTGGAATACACAAAAGTGGAACCAGCTGCATATCAACATCTATTCCGTTGTACAGTACAAGATGATGGTTCTTTGTATATTAATACCTTCGATGAAAAATTCCCATTTTCTTATGTAACTCATTACGGAGAAGAATTAGAAACAAGTTTGTTTACAGCTCGGATATGGCCTACAAACATGCTGATGAGTCCAGGTCAGCACATATACTTCCGCTTCCGCAGTCGAGAAAGTTTGACAAACGAATTTTCTAGTCGTTTACAGTTAAACTTTGTGACCGATCGCAGTACAGTCTTGGGTATTCAGTTGATTGGTGAGACCCCTGAGAGAGATCGCGAATTCATAGATAAGTTGTCGGATATTTACTTACTTCAAAATGTTGAGCGTAAAAATATGGTTGCAGAAAAATCCATTGCATTTATCAACGCACAATTGGATGTTTTGCAAAAAAGCTTAACAGAGAGCGAAGGTGCTATGACAAATTTCCGCCAAGAGAATAAGTTTGTTGATGTCAATTCATACGCAGGCGGACTTATGTCAAAAGTAAGTCAATACGACCAACAGCAAATGACATTACGCTTAAAAGAAACCTATTTGGATTATTTATCCGACTATTTAGCCCAAAAAATTGATCAAGGTTCTGTAATTGCACCAACCACATTAGGTCTGAACGAACCAATGTTGATGCAACTCGTACAACAGCTCAATGATTTGCATATTCAACGAGGCGAAGTTAGTGAAAAGAATGTGTACTATGCCAAATTTACAAGTGACATTAATAATGTAAAATCTGCAATTTCCGAAGTAGTAAAATCAATGATGACTTCTCTTGAAATTGAAAAACAAGATTTGAACATTCGTATAAGAGAAGTAGAGCAAGAAATTCAATCTCTACCAGAGAAAGAACTACAAATGGTAGCCATAGAGCGTAATTATCGTATTGATGACAACTATTATACCTTCTTCCTACAAAAACGAGCAGAATCTGAGATCCAAAAAGCAGGTAATACCCCAGATAGTGAAGTAATGGATCGCGCTCGCACGACGCGTGCGATGAATAGTAAGGAGAAGCGCAAAAATACAATGTCACTATTGGCAATTGGTCTCTTGGTTCCACTATTAATATTGATTCTATCCGAATTGCTAAACAATAAGGTTCGTAATCCAAAAGAAGCAGAGAGATTAAGCACTTTTGATTTATTAGGATACTTACGACATGTAAAAATGCAAAATCCTATATATGCTCGTAAAAAACCAAGGTCAAGCTATGCAGAAATGCTGCGAAGCATTAGAACTCGCATTGAGTTTAAATTACTTCGCAAGACCAACATCTCTATCGCAATTACTTCAACACAATCTGGTGATGGAAAAACATTTATCAGTACGAACTTGGCTGCTTTATATTCCATGACAGGACATCCTACTGTGATTGTTGATATGGATATACGTAAACCTAATGTGCATGATAAACTAGGATTGGAAACTGCTATCGGTGTAACTAACTATTTGATTGGCGATTGCACATTGGATGATATCATCATTCACAATGATGAACTTGGTTTTGATGTTATTCCAGCAGGTACAATTCCTCCAAACCCAGGAGAATTGATTCGTAGTGAAAAATTAACAGAAATGTTCAACACTCTTCGCGAGCGATATACATTCTTGATTATAGACTCATCACCTGTTGGTATTGTTCCAGATGCTATGGCATTGATAGAACAAACAGACATGACATTATATGTTATACGCTGTATGACAACTGATAAACGATTTGCTAAGCAGACACTAGAAAACCTATCACTACATCACAAAGATAAAATCAACTTGATATTATCAGACCTTCCAACATCTAAATCTAGCAACGGTTACGGATATGGTTATGGATATGGCTACGGATATGGATATGGTTACGGATATGGTTATGGATACGGATATGGTTATGGATACGGATATGGTAAAAACTCAAAGAAAAAACGCTATGGATTTGACTATATTCGAACCAAGATTTCAAAGAAAACGGAATCTCCATATAAGTATATCGATGATGATGATGACGAAGAAGCATAGTTGTCATATATAACATATGAATTTTATCGGCATAATCCCAGCGCGCTATGCTAGTACCCGTTTTCCGGGGAAACCCCTTGTAAATTTAGGCGGTAAAACCATGATACAACGGGTATATGAGCAAGCAAAGAAAGTGTTAGACATAGTTCTTGTTGCGACAGATGATGAACGCATATACAATTGTGTCAAGAACTTTGGAGGAGATGTAGTGATGACATCGCCAAATCACACATGCGGTACTGATCGTGTATATGAGGCATACCAACACTATTGCTCGAATACAGCACAACAGGCTGACCATCAAGACACTGTAATCATTAATATTCAAGGAGATGAGCCTTTTATTCAGCCAGATCAGATACAAGCTTTGATAGGATGTTTTCCCACAGAAATAGCCACATTGGTGCATCCATTTACGGAAAAAAATACCATGGCTGAACTACAAAATCCTAATTATGTCAAAGTAGTTATCGCCCAAGAGAATAATGAACAGACTGATAATATTATAGGGCGCGCTATATATTTCTCGCGTAGTATGATTCCATATTTGAGGGGAGTATCCACAGAAGAATGGCTAAAACAAGGTCAGCATTTCCGTCATATTGGTATGTATGCATATCGAGCAGATATTTTAAAAAAAATCACGCAATTAACTCCAACACCACTAGAAAAAATAGAATGTTTGGAGCAACTGCGTTGGCTTGAACATGGACTAACAATACGAGTAGCAAAGACAAATCATACGTCCCTAGGCATTGATACACCAGAAGACCTCGAACATGCACTAACCATCTTAAATGCCAAATAATCATGTCATTAACGAAATGGATATTCGGAGGATTAGGATTTGCAATGGGTGGACCTATTGGTGCGTTACTGGGTGTACTAATAGGATCCGTTTTTGACTATAACATCAAAAAACATGATGAGGAGAACAAGCAAGCTAAAGGCGCGGGACATCGGTATCAGCGGGCTACACAGGGAGATATCCGAGTGTCTATAATCGTATTAATTGCTTGTATCATTAAAGCAGATGGGCGTGTTCTAAAATCTGAAATTAATTACATCAAACCATTTCTCCTGAAGAATTTTGGAGAGGAAGGAGCAAAGCAAGCGCTGTTATTACTAAAAGAATTACTCAATAAAGATATCGATTCAAGAGCAGTTGCCCAACAAGTAGGACAACATACCAACTACTCCACCCGACTAGAGCTACTACATGTGCTCATTGAAGTTGCAAACGCCGATGGTAGTATTGATCCAATAGAGTTACGAGTAATAGAACATATCGCGACCGCGATGTCAATACAAACTGCTGATTATCAATCAATATTAGCACTTTACCAGCGTCAAAGAGACATCAATTGGGCTTATACGGCATTAGAAATATCACCTTCAGCTAGCAATGATGAAGTGAAAAAGGCATATCGTCGCATGGCTATGAAATATCATCCTGACAAAGTGGCCAATGCAGGAGAAGAAATACGGCAACAAGCCACAGAGAAATTTAGGGGTATCAACGAAGCTTACGAGCATATCAAACAGCAAAGAGGATTATGAAAATTACGCTACTAGTTGTTGGAAAAACTACGGATACGCATATTGAGACGCTCGTACAAGAATACTTGAAGCGCCTAACACATTACATCCCTTTTACATTACAGATTATTCCCGAGCTTAGGAATACGAAAGCTCTTACCCCTGAGCAACAAAAACAAGCAGAAGGCGACTTGATTTTGCGAACTATTACACCTGCTACTGACCTCATACTCCTAGACGAACACGGTAAGGAGTATCGCTCTATTGAATATGCAGATTACCTGCAAAAAAAAATGTCGGCAGGAAGAGATGTCGTATTTGTTGTAGGTGGCCCATATGGATTCTCAGATGCAGTATATCAACGATCAAACGGCAAAATATCATTAAGTAAAATGACCTTCTCACATCAGATGATACGCTTATTCTTTGTAGAACAAGTGTATCGAGCAATGACTATTCTGCGAGGAGAGCCATACCATCATGAGTAAATTTCAATAAGAATTAGTCTATTTATTAAGGTATATGCAACATTTTTTTTCCTTTAAAAACATTTTTCAACCCAAATTATTCCACACACTGCGTCACTACAACAAACAACAACTAGTTCAAGATCTCGTAGCAGGTATGATTGTTGCCGTAGTGGCTATTCCTCTAGCAATTGCTTTTGGTATATCTTCAGGTGTCGGGCCTACAGAAGGTCTTGTCACTGCAATCATTGCAGGCTTTATCATCTCGGCGTTAGGAGGTAGTAAAGTACAGATTGGCGGTCCTACTGGTGCTTTTATAGTCATCATCTATGGTATCATCCAGCAACACGGTCTAACAGGATTGCTAATTGCCACAATAATGGCAGGAATTCTACTCATTCTCATGGGATTATTCAAGCTTGGCAATGTCATAAAGTTTGTCCCATATCCTGTAATCATTGGCTTTACAGCAGGTATTGCAGTCACTATTTTCTCCACACAAATGAATGACCTTTTTGGCATGGGCATCAAAGATGCTCCCGCTGATTTTATTCATAAATGGATCTGCTATGCAGAACATTGGCGAGATATCAACTGGTGGGCATTTGCAATAGGTATTGCATCGCTATTAATCATTATATTCTCTACCAAAATCAGTAAGAAGATTCCTGGTTCCTTAGTAGCTATTATACTCATGACTTTGATTGTATGGTTGCTGCGCAAATATGGAGGTATCACTTCTATCACTACTATTGGTGACCTTTACACTCTGCCAAGCGGCATGCCTGCTCCACACTTACCTGAGATAAACCTTACTGAAGGGCAGACACTAATCAAACTGATACAAGACTTATTCCCCTCAGCATTCACAATTGCAATGCTCGGTGCCATCGAATCACTACTATCAGCTATGGTAGCAGATGGTGTAGTTGGTGATAAGCACAACTCCAACACCGAACTCATCGCACAAGGTATTGCCAATGTCGTTACTCCATTCTTTGGAGGTATCCCTGCTACTGGTGCAATTGCGCGAACCATGGCCAATATTAACAATGGTGGCCGCACTCCTATTGCAGGTATCGTACATGCAGCTATGTTGCTCCTCGTACTGCTTTGTTTTGGACCTCTTGTGGGAATGATTCCGATGGCATGTCTTGCTGGCGTATTGATTATTGTTAGTTATAATATGTCAGGATGGCGATCATTTATATGGTTAGCCAAAGCTCCAAAGTCAGACTTTTTTGTTATGATTGTAACCTTTATACTCACTGTTATATTTGATCTTACAATAGCCATTGAGATAGGTCTATTATTAGCTGTGATCCTATTCTTGAAACGCACCAATGAATCAACAGTAATTCGCTCATTCTCAGATGAGATTGATCCTACTCTGCAAAATGATATTCGCCTGCATGGCAATGACTTGGAAAAGCTACAAATTCCTCCATATACAGAGGTATATGAAATAGATGGTCCTTATTTCTTCGGTATTGCTAATAAGTTTGACGAGATTAGTCAACGCATGGGAGATGGACAGAAAGTGCGTATCTTGCGTATGCGTAAAGTATCGTTTATGGATTCTACTGGTATCCACAACCTAGAACAACTTTACCAGCGTTCACAAAATTGTGGTATGACATTGGTATTGTCCGGAGTAAACGAACATGTATTTAAAACATTAGAGAAAGCTGGACTAGTACAAAAGATTGGACGCGAAAATATCCGTGGACATATCAATGGTGCACTAGCAAGAGCAGAAGAATTAGTAAATTCCAATAAAAAATAAAGTAAAGACATTATAAATAATGCAAAAAGTAATATCATTTTTGCATATATACATTTTTTATTGTACTTTTGCATTTCAAAATTAAAAGAATATTAACAAACAAAATACTACAATGAAGAACATTAAGTTTCGATTAACCGTGATGAACTTCCTCGAATTTGCTGTTTGGGGAGCGTATTTAACCTCTATGGGTACCTACCTATTCCAACATGGAATGGGCAATAATATTGGATGGTTTTATTCTGTTCAAGGTATCGTAAGTCTTTTTATGCCTGCTTTGATGGGTATTGTGGCAGACCGCTGGATTCCCGCTCAAAAGGCCTTGAGTCTCTGCCATGCACTTGCAGGTACATTTATGATCACTACGGGTGTATATGCATTAGCAGCAGGTCAAGATGTAGAGTTTAGTACTCTCTTCTCCATTTATACTGCTTCTGTAGCCTTCTTTATGCCTACCTTAGCATTGAGTAACTCAGTGGCTTACACCGCTTTAACTCAAGCTCAGTTGGATACTGTGAAGTCATTCCCACCTATCCGTGTGTTGGGTACTGTAGGTTTCATTGTGACCATGTGGGTGGTGGATCTCTGTGGATTCCAAGCTACTCCTAATCAGTTCCTTGTAAGTGGTGCGTTGAGTATTGTTTTGGCTTTGTACTCACTGACCTTACCACAATGCCCAGTGAAAGGTAAAGTGGAAAACAAGTCGCTCGTAGAGGCTTTGGGATTGGAGTCTTTTGCACTATTCAAACAAAAGAAAATGGCAGTTTTCTTCATTTTCTCTATGTTGCTCGGTATGTGTTTGCAGATCACCAATGGCTATGCCAACCCATTTATCACCAGCTTTGGTGCTATTGAGGAGTTTGCCAATACTTTTGGTGTGCAACATGCTAATATGCTGATCTCTATTTCACAAATCTGTGAGGCCTTGTGTATCTTGTTCATCCCATTCTTCTTGAAGCGTTTCGGTATCAAATCTGTAATGCTTATGGCTATGTTTGCATGGGTTTTGCGCTTTGGTTTGTTCGGTGCTGGTAATCCAGGTATGCCAGGTGTGATCTTGTTTGTGCTCAGCTGTATTGTCTATGGTTTTGCTTTTGATTTCTTCAATATCTCTGGTTCATTATATGTAGATCAAGAGACTGATCCAAGCCAACGCTCCAGTGCTCAAGGTTTGTTTGTGATGATGACCAATGGTTTTGGTGCTACAATTGGCACCTTAGCAGCCCAAGCAATTGTGAATCACTTTGTATATGCAGAAAATGTAATTGCAAGCGGTCCAAAGGAGATTTGGGCTGGTTGGCAAACTAGTTGGTATATCTTCGCAGCATTTGCTTTGGTAGTAGCATTGGCTTTCTGGGCAATATTCCCTAAGACTCCTGTCAAGAAATAATATATCGTCAAAGTTCCTATTAGGGATAAAAAAATGTTTCGCAAAGAACTTTCATACTATTTCTCTACTCCGATTGCATACATTGTGATTGGATTGTTTCTACTAGCCATCAGTTTGTTCTTGTGGGTTATTCCTGGTCAATGGAATGTAATTGAATCAGGCTATGCACAGGTAGATGGTCTCTTCCAGATTGCACCATGGTTGCTAATGTTGGTTTGTCCGGCATTAACCATGCGATTATTCTCTGAGGAGCGATATAACGGAACTTGGCTGCTATTGCGAGCTCAGCCCATTTCATTATGGAAGATTGTCATTGGAAAATACATGGCATCATTCATGTTGATAACCGTCGCGCTATTACCATGTATAGTTCATTACTTTATTTTGAGTTATATGGCAGAACCCATGGGTAATGTTGATGGAGGCCAATTTTTTGGTTCTATGATGGGTTTGGTATTCCTGAGTGCTTCATTCATAGGAATAGGAATGCTATGTAGCACATTAACTAAAAGTCAATTAGTTGCATTCATCTTAGGTGCAGTAGTATGCTTTATACTATATTGGGTTGTACTACAAGACCATTATAGTAGCATCTCTCGCGGTGTGGTGGATTTACGAGATGTCCTATTCTTTTTAAGCATAGCGATATCATCTATTATTGTGAGCATATTTATTGCAGATAGAATCGAAAAACGATGACAAAGATTGGCTTATTGAGTGATACACATGGATATTTAGACACACGGATATTTGAGCATTTTGCAAATGTCGATGAGATTTGGCACGCTGGCGATATCGGCAGCATAGAAGTGCTACAAAAGTTGCGCGAATTCAAGCCAACAAGAGCGGTCTATGGAAATATGGATAGTGGGGATGTGCGCTATTCACTGAGTGAGTTCTATCGATTTCGTGTAGAAGATGTAGATGTATTAATGACACATATTGGTGGATATCCTGGTAGATACAATCCTTGGCTCTTGCCAATGTTTAAGAAAGAGACTCCCTTGCTCTTTGTCTGCGGACATAGTCATATTTTGAAAGTACAATATGATAGTGATTGGCAAATGCTGACTATGAATCCAGGAGCAGCAGGTAAACAGGGTTGGCAAGTGGTGCAGACATTGCTTCGATTTGTAATAGATGGTCACGAAATACGCGATTTAGAGGTTATTGAGTTAGAAAAAAGATAGGTTTTTATGCTAAATCTTATGTTTTAGAGCATTTTTGAGCTCAAAACAGGCAAAAAGGTGTTGCAAAACATACAAATTGCTATTGTGGGGCTGAAAAAAAAGCAGTACCTTTGCACCGGATTTAAAAATCGACACAATCTTTTTTGTACCTTAAAAATCAAACAGACTAATACTATGGAAAAATAGCCGTCGCGAGGACGGCTTTTTTCTTTAATAAATCCATTCCTCTTATCCAAAGATTGGATGGAGTATATGGGAGGGAATAGAATGTCGTTGATTATTATACCAAGCAATTATCTAATGCTTGACAAATGGCTTCTTTATCTAGATTTTGACCAATAAATACAAGTTTCTGCATACGATCACCATAATGCTCATCCCAATCTCGTTGTAACATTGGATCAGATGCCATTAGTTGCATCAATTCTTCTTGAGGCATTGTAGCATAAAATGCACCAGCTTGTTTAAGGTCAAACTGTTTTCCAGCCTGCTCAAAGAGATAACACATATCATACTCTTCTTCAAAATAGCACATCCCCTTGCAACGAATGATATTTTTGTCCCAATGGCGTGCGACAAACTCATCAAAAAGATTTAGGCTCATTGGCTGGCGACGATAATAAACGAAAGTAGTTATACCATACTCATCGCCGTGGTTGTGACAATGACAATGAGGGTCATTACATTCGTGATGATGATGGTCATGGCAATGACAATGAGGGTCATCACACTCATGATGGTGGTGGTCATCTTCATGGTGATGCTCATGATGGTGGTGATGGTGGTGGTCATCTTCATGGTGATGATGATCCTCGTGAGAGTGCTCTTCTTCAAGATCACCTTCTACTTTTTGAATCCAAGTGGCAGAAGTGGCTACTTGCTCAAAATCAAAAAGGTCCGTATCTAAGATCTCCTGGAATGGAACATCACAATAGTCACAATCAATGATTTGTGCTTTGGGTTGAATAGAGCGAATGATTGCACGGATATGTTCTCTCTGCTCAAGCGACACCTCTGATGCTTTATTCAGTAGGATCAAGTTGCAGAACTCTATTTGTTGGATGACCAAGGAGGCTAAATCTTCTTGGGGAGATATGTGGGCAGAAGTGTGGGTATGTGTTTTAGATAGTCTGTCCACAAACTCATCCCTTATGCGCAAAGCATCTACCACAGTCACTATAGCATCCAAGTAAGGCACAGGAGCTGCAGATGGTGGAACCATAGAGATATAGGACGCTATGGTTTGAGCAATAGGTGCTGGTTCGCAAATACCTGAGGCCTCAATGACAATATAGTCAAAACAGTCTTGTGCACATAGGTCACGGAGTTGTTGTACCAAATCCATCTTGAGTGAACAACAGATGCAGCCATTTTGTAGGGCAATGAGGTTGTCATCATTTTGTGCGACTACTCCACCCTTCTGTATGAGTTCAGCATCGATATTGACTTCACCTATATCATTGACTATCACAGCAAATCGTATCCCCTTCTTATTAGAGAGGATACGATTAAGAAGAGTTGTTTTACCGCTACCGAGGTATCCCGTTAGCAGTAAAACAGGTATTTTATCAATTTGCATATTGATTGTATAATTCAAAATATTTATCAAATAACTCTGTCTGTTCGTGACGCTGGAAATTGTTTAACACGAATCTTAATACAGCAACATGATGACCAAGCGTAGATTGATTTGCTAATTGATTTTGTTTATCTAAGGAATATCCCCAATACAAATACTCAATGCAGTTATCAGCAACCTTAGTCATGATTGCATTGGCTTTTTCTATTTCATCCAATGCATAGTAAAGAGTCGCCATACTAGCAGAGGTATAATCATATGGTACATTATATCCAGGCAACATTTCCTCTGCGAAATCAAGCACCTCAATAACCTCGTCATACTTCGCTTCATCATACAATGCCTCTGCCAATTGACAGAACATCATACGATGAGTTCGGCACATACGCAAAGTATTTTCGTCAAGATAAATGCCTGGTATATTCACATTGCCATATTTAAATTTATGTAGCATATTATCATACATAACCTCAGTATTAACGCGAGGTCTTCCATCCTTGCTGCGCGTAGGTGTAATACGATATGCCATACCGGTAAGTTCAAGATATGGATCAAGACCAAGATGGTAATCACTACCGATAGTAACCGCAAAATACATTGGGCGTTTCCATTCATTGGTTGAAAGCATCTCCATTACCATCATTTCAGAGCGAGTAAATCGACGAGCCTTCTTAAACATAATCTCCTGGCTATCAGGCGAGAAAATATACAATTGATCAGAAGGGAGATAATTTTCGCCATCTCTTTTGGTTCGTGGGTCTGTGGAGTGTAAGAACTGGAATGCCTTCTTCACTTCAAGTGGAGCATTGAGACGATTTTCTACCCAAGCTATCTCATTTTGACCTGGCATATAATCTGCGTAATCCCAAGAGATTGGCAAGCCAGGAGAGTTGTAATATGGGCGTTTCATTTGGTCAATATACCAATCCGTTTGGAGATATGAAAGGTTGCAAGCTCGTACATCGTTACGCTCTTCCTCTACCTCAATATTATACCAAAGAGGGAATGTATCGTTGTCACCATTGCAGAAGATGATAGCATCTTGTTCGCAAGAGTTCAAGTAGTTCGCACCAAAATCTCGTGCTGTATAGCGGTTAGAGCGATCATGATCATCCCAGTTTTGAGAAGCCATTTGTGCAGGAACAAGAAGCGTAGCAACAACCACAAGAGACACAATCGCTGTACGAAGTTTCTCATTTTGCGTAAGTTTACTCAATGATTTAGTCAATCCCAAAACACCCAAACCAATCCAAATGCAGAATGCGTAGAATGATCCTGCATATGCATAGTCACGCTCTCGCGGTTGATAAGGAGTTTGATTGAGATATACAACGATAGCTAATCCCGTGAGGAAGAAGAGCAAGAATGTAATAGCAAAAGAGCGATATCCTTCATTGTTCTTTTTATTGGATTTTAGTTGCCATGCAATGCCTATAATACCGAGTAACAAAGGCAATAAGTAGTACACATTATGCCCCTTATTTTCACGAAGTTCTGTTGGCAATTTAGATTGGTCTCCCAACATAGCATTATCAATAAAAGGGATTCCTGTGATCCAATTTCCCTTAGTAATATCGCCATACGATTGTAGATCATTTTGACGGCCAGCAAAGTTCCACATGAAATAACGCCAATACATGAAATTGACCTGATATCGGAAGAAGAACTTTAAATTCTCTCCAAAAGTTGGACAATATTCTGTCTTATTTTGTCCACAATACTTATATCGAACTTTTTTACCTTTGATATCCGCCCATTCCTTATAAGCATCAATATGGTGTTGTTGTCCAGAGTGCATACGAGGGAAAAGCATTTTGAACTCGTCCATATACTCGTACGAAGTCTTATATCCCGTAACAACATATCTATCTTTTCCTCCTTCTACTTTTGGAGCTGGTGCGTATTGCGCATGTCCTTGTTTCTCAACAGGTATACAAACAGTCCCTTTTTCAAGTAATTTGAAAGGTGCATTATACATTTGTCCATAGAAGAGTGGCATATCACCATATTGCTCGCGATTGAGGTAGTATTTAAGAGAGAACACATTGTCAGGCGAGTTTTGATCCATTGGTGTATCCGCATTAGAACGAATAACTATGACAGCATAGCTGGCATAACCAATAACCACCACTGTTACCATCATGGCGATTGTGTTGAGCCAACGAGCTGGGATGATATCTTTCTTCAAGAATAGCACAACAACCATTGCGATAATCAATAGCAAACCGATCACCGCACTTTCCTTAATAAAAGGAACTCCTGCGAGTGCCATTGCAAGAACAAAAGAGATGATTGTACGCGTATTGATTTTCCCCTCTGTTTCAATAACCTTATAGCTCTCTAAAATAGCCCAAACTAATGCCGCAGCCATAAGGATAAGATATACAGCAAGTCCCGTATTAAATGGGCATCCAAATGTATTTGTGAATAAAAGCTCAAACCATCCAGCAATTGTAGGTACTCCTGGTATGATACCATAAAGAATAACAGCCAAAATAACTACAGAGATTGCAAACGCTCCTATCACTCCTTTCCAAGAAAATTCGTGACGACGGAAATAATACACAAGTACAATAGCAGGGATGGTTAGAAGGTTCAGCAAGTGAACGCCAATACTCAATCCCATAAGGTACGCAATAAGAATAAGCCACTTGTCCGATCCTTCCTCGTCGGCCTTTTCATCCCATTTGAGGATAAGCCAGAAGACAACCGCAGTAAAGAGAGAAGACAAAGCATAGACCTCTCCTTCGACCGCTGAGAACCAGAATGTGTCAGAGAAAGTATATGCCAACGCACCAACAGCACCAGCGCCTAAAATACCTATTCCTTTGGATAATGTATTGGGTTTTAGAAGTTTACGCCCCAGAGCAGTAATTGTCCAGAAGAGGAAGAGGATAGTTAAGGCAGACGCGAGAGCAGAAACTGCATTCACACACATTGCCACATGCGATTGGTCACTAGCAAAAAGACTAGCAAAGCGTCCAATGAGCATAAAAAATGGTGCTCCTGGTGGGTGACCTACATCTAATTTATTTGCACTTACAATAAACTCGCCACAGTCCCAAAATGAGGCTGTTGGCTCCATCGTTGAAAGATAGGTTGCGGCGGCAATAGCAAACACGAACCAACCGCAAACCGTGTTCCACAGTTTGAAATTTTTCATCGTTTTAATTGTATTATTCAGTGTGGCATAGCCACTATTTAGCCAATTTGGGTACAAAGGTACTTTTTTTTTGCCGAATATGCAAATATAAGAACCACACCAAAAATATTCTTCACCCCTAAAAAACAATCATATGATGCTTAAACTAATAATTAAATCAATAGCAACAACTAACTAATAACTAACTAATAACTAACTAATCTCTAAGGAATAACTAATTAAATAGATTACAAAATAGGTAATAAATACAGATTTTTTTTGACAAAGTCAATATCCCGCAAATATAACAAGCGAAACCAGAAAAAAAATGCAGAAATATAAATATTTTTATATTTACTTGCACAAATAAAAAAAAAGTAGTACCTTTGCGTGCTTAATGTGAATTATAGAATAATAAAACAACATAAACATATGAAACAGAACGAAAGAATAATTGCCGTTATCGGCTTGGGTTATGTGGGTCTCCCCTTAGCCATTGAATTTGGAAAGAAGTACCGTGTAATCGGTTTCGACATCTATCAAGCTCGTGTGGATGAGCTCAATCGTGGTGAAGACCACACATTGGAAGCAGATCTCGTAGGTATGAAACAAGCTCGCGATGCTTATGAAAGTACTAAGAGAATCGGACTAACTTTCACAAGCAATCCAGAAGACTTGAAACAAGTAAATACCTATATCGTAACCGTTCCTACTCCAATTGACCGCTTTAACAACCCAGATTTGACTCCGCTATTGAAAGCGAGCGAAACAATTGGAAAGACTTTGCAAAAAGGTGATTTAGTAATTTATGAATCTACCGTATATCCTGGCTGCACTGAGGAAGATTGTGTGCCTGTATTGGAGAAATTTAGTGGACTGAAGTTCAACGAGGACTTCTATTGTGGTTATTCACCTGAGCGTATCAATCCAGGCGACAAAGTGAACACTTTGACCAAGATTAAAAAGATTACTTCTGGTTCTACCCCTGAGATTGCAGACTTAGTGGATGCGTTGTATAACTCTATCTTAGAGAATGGAACTCACAAGGCACCAAACATGAAAGTGGCTGAGGCTGCAAAGGCTGTGGAGAATAGTCAACGCGATGTGAATATTTCATTCATGAACGAGCTGGCATTGATTTGTGACCGCGTAGGCATTGATACCAACGATGTAATTGAGGCAGCAGGAAGTAAATGGAATTTCTTGAAATATCGTCCCGGTTTGGTAGGCGGTCACTGCATCTCAGTTGATCCATACTACTTGGCTCACAAAGCAAAATCATTGGGCTATGATCCACAAGTGATATTGTCAGGTCGTGCAGTAAACAATTCTATTGCGAAGTTTATCGCAGATAAGGTGCTGAAATTGATGATTCAAAAAGATCATAAGATCAAAGATGCCAATGTCTTGATATTGGGTGTAACCTTCAAAGAGAACTGCCCAGACTGTCGTAACACAAAGGTTGTAGATATCGTAGATGAGTTGGAAGACTTTGGCTGTAATGTAGATTTGTACGACCCATGGGCTAGCGCAGAAGTTGTAAAACATGAATATGGCAAAGATTTGATTGCAGCAATCGATCCAGACAAGGAATATCAAGCTGTGATTGCATGCGTAAGTCACAATCAATTCAAGACCTTTGACTTTAAAAAGTACAAAGACCAAGGCGCTGTCATCTTTGATGTAAAAGACTTTGTAGACCGCAGCGTAGTGGACGGAAGATTGTAATTTTCAGAAGAAAACTCAAACAACTATTCCGCTCGCGATGTTGGCGAGCGGAATAGAAAAAACTAAATTTATGCAAATAGCCGTAGCAGGAACAGGATATGTTGGCTTGTCGATTGCGACATTGCTGGCACAACATCACGAGGTGTTGGCTGTGGATATTGTCCCCGAGAAAGTGGATATGATAAATCATCGCCAATCCCCTATTCAAGACGAATATATTGAGAAGTATTTCGCTGAGAAGGAGTTGAATTTGACAGCAACCTTGGACGCAGAGCAGGCATACGAGAAGGCGGAGTTTGTAGTGATTGCAGCTCCTACGAACTATGATAGTCAGAAAAACTACTTTGACACATCGACGGTTGAAGCTGTGATTGAATTGGTATTGCGCGTCAATCCCAAGGCTATCATGGTAATAAAATCTACTATTCCTGTTGGCTATACAGAGACGATACGCAAGAAGTTTGACACTGAGAATATTTTGTTTTCACCTGAGTTTTTGCGCGAATCCAAGGCTTTATATGATAATCTGTATCCTTCGCGCATTATTGTAGGCACAGACATGAATAACGAGCGATTAGTAAAAGCTGCGAAACAATTTGCCGCATTGCTACAAGAAGGCGCCATAAAACCTAATGTTGACACTCTATTCATGGGCTTTACGGAGGCAGAAGCTGTGAAACTGTTTGCCAACACATACTTAGCATTGCGAGTGAGTTACTTCAACGAGTTGGACACCTACGCCGAGATGAAGGGATTAGATACACAGTCAATCATTGAAGGTGTATGCCTTGATCCGCGCATTGGTACACACTACAACAATCCATCATTTGGCTATGGTGGCTATTGCCTGCCAAAAGATACAAAGCAATTATTGGCGAACTATCAAGATGTTCCGGAAAATTTGATTGAAGCAATTGTCGAGAGCAATCGTACTAGAAAGGACTTTATTGCGGATCGTGTTCTAGCAAAAGCAGGATACTACGATTACTACAATAATGGTCAGTATAATGCGCAAGAAGAACATGCATGTACAATCGGCGTATATCGTCTGACAATGAAGTCCAATTCGGATAATTTTAGGCAGTCAAGCATTCAAGGTATCATGAAGCGTGTGAAGGCGAAGGGTGCACAAGTGATTATCTATGAGCCTACTCTACCCGATGGCAGCACATTCTTTGGTTCGTTAGTAGTGAATGACTTAGCTAGATTCAAAGAACAATCACAAGCAATTATTGCTAACCGCTATGATGAATGTTTAGCTGATGTTAGCGAAAAAGTTTATACTCGGGATATTTTTAGAAGAGATTAATACCAAAAACACATAAAACAATGAAAGGAATCGTATTAGCAGGAGGTTCGGGCACGCGTTTGTACCCAATCACCAAAGGAATCAGCAAACAATTGATGCCAATTTATGACAAACCAATGGTTTATTATCCAATCAGCGTGCTGATGTTGGCTGGTATTCGCGATATTTTGATTATCTCTACCCCATATGATTTACCAGGATTTAAGCGCCTTTTGGGCGATGGCAGCGACTATGGAGTGCATTTCAGTTATGCAGAGCAACCATCACCTGATGGTTTGGCGCAAGCATTCACAATAGGTAAGGAGTTTATTGGAGAAGATAGCGCGTGCTTAGTGTTAGGCGACAACATTTTCCATGGTTCAGGCTTTACAAGTATGCTAAAAGAGGCTGTTCGCGCTGCGGAAGAGGATAAAAAAGCAACCGTATTTGGCTATTGGGTAAGCGATCCTGAGCGTTATGGTGTGGCTGAATTTGACAAAGAAGGCAATTGTTTAAGTATAGAAGAAAAGCCAAAGAACCCTAAGAGTAATTACGCAGTAGTCGGCTTGTATTTCTACCCCAACAAGGTGGTGGATGTAGCTGCAAATATCAAGCCATCAGCACGAGGTGAATATGAGATTACAAGTGTTAATCAAGAATTTTTGGCTGATGGGGAGTTGAAAGTTCAGACATTGGGTAGAGGTTTTGCATGGTTAGATACAGGTACTCATGATTCATTATCAGAAGCAAGTACATACATTGAAGTATTGGAAAAGCGTCAAGGTCTAAAAGTAGCATGTCTAGAAGGAATCGCATATCGTCAAGGTTGGATTACGGAAGAGCGTATGCGTGAATTGGCACAACCTATGTTGAAGAATCAATATGGACAATATTTATTGAAAGTTATTGATGAAGTAAAGCAGACAGGATTTTCAAATTTAGATTAATGGAAGTAATCAAAACTGATATTGAAGGGGTATTCATCATAGACCCCCTCGTTTTGGGGGATGCACGAGGTTATTTTTTGGAGAGTTTCTCGGAAAGAGAATTCAAAGAGAAAGTGGGAGATATACATTTTGTACAAGACAACGAGAGTATGTCTAAATATGGCGTTATACGCGGTTTACATTTTCAACTTCCTCCCTACTCTCAAAGTAAACTCGTTCGTTGCGTCAAAGGAAAAGTGATCGATGTCGCAGTTGACATTCGCAAGGGTAGTCCAACATACGGAAAGCATGTATCAGCAATCTTGAGCGAGGATAATCATCGTCAATTTTTTATCCCACAAGGGTTTGCACATGGTTTTGCCGTATTGAGTGAAAGTGCAATATTTCAATATAAATGCGATAATTTTTACCACCCCGAAGTAGATGGTGGCATTTCAATTTTGGATGAAACATTGGGAATAAATTGGGGATTATCGTTTGAAGAAGCATTGCTAAGCGAGAAAGATAAGAAGCATCCAAAATTAGAGGATTTTGATTCGCCTTTCATATACAAAGAGAATTGTTAAATATGAATATACTTGTTACGGGAGCCAATGGACAACTCGGCAACGAAATTCGCATCGTTGCAAAAAATAGTTGCGACAAATATATCTACACGGATGTAATATCATCAGAAAATGTAGAAACAACATTTCTAGATATCACATCGCTGGATGCTATACGCAGAATTGTCAACGAAGAAGAAATCAACTGCATCATAAACTGCGCAGCATATACGAATGTTGACAAAGCAGAAATGGATGCTGAGTTGTGTGAATTGATTAATGCTAAATCAGTTGAAAATCTTGCTATCGCGATGAAAGAAGTGGATGGACTGCTAGTACATGTATCTACCGACTATGTATTTGGAGGTGATCCATATAATACCCCTTGCAAAGAGGATCAAAAAGGCACCCCTACTGGAGTTTATGGTAAAACAAAGTTGCAAGGAGAACAAAACATATTGGCATCGGGATGCAAGCATATTATTATTCGTACTGCATGGTTGTATAGCGAGTTTGGAAAGAACTTTGTAAAAACAATGCTCAACTTGACTGCAACGAAGCCACAATTGAAGGTTGTGTTTGATCAAGTCGGTACCCCAACATATGCCTATGATTTAGCACTAGCGATATATGATATCGTAAACGAGCGTAAGCATGAGGGAAATGACGGTGTATATCATTATAGTAATGAAGGGGTTTGCAGTTGGTTTGACTTCACAAAAATGATTGCTGAGTATGCAGGCAATATAGATTGCAATATTCAACCATGCCACAGCGAAGAATTCCCATCACCCGTAAAGCGTCCTGCATACTCGGTGCTGGATAAAACAAAAATTAAAGAAACATTTGGCGTAAAAGTGCCCTACTGGACCGATTCTCTAAAAATTTGTTTAGAGAATTTGAAGTATATTAAATAATGACCAACTCTCAGCGCGTCATAGTAAATACGATAGCACAATACACACGGACAATTATTAATGTGTGTTTATCTCTGTATTCAACCCGACTGATCCTAAGTGCATTAGGACAAAGTGATTATGGTATTTATTCCTTAGTAGCTGGCGTGGTAGCTATGTTATCGTTCGTCACGAATGCATTAGTAATCACCACTCAACGCTACTTATCGTTCAATCACGGAAAAAAAGATCTCCGTCAAGTACGACTAGTCTTTGGTAACAGTTGGTTGTTACATTTATTTATTGGTGTAATATTGGCAGTTATTTTAACTGTTTTAGGTCCTTGGATTACCCAAAACTTTTTAAACATAGAAGAAGCCCGGCGAGGAGCAGCTTTGTTTGTATATTTTACAGCAGTGTTAATGCTACTACTGAGCTTTATTACAGCACCCGTACGCGCATTGTTTATTGCACGAGAAAACATTATCTACACATCTATCATTGATGTGCTAGATGGTGTATTAAAGTTGTTAATTGCTATATTATTATCCAAAATCGCTTACGATCAATTGATCACATACTCAAGTCTTCTAACATGCATATTCATTTTTAACCTACTTGCCTTTACAATCTATGCAGCAGTTAAATTCCCTGAGTTTCATTTACCTAAATTCCGAGAACTGGATAAACAACACATCAAAGGATTAAGCAATTTTGCCAGTTGGACCATATACTCAGCAGGATGTGTAATTGTTAGAAATCAAGGCATTTCTGTAATTCTCAATTTATTTTATGGTACAATTGTTAATTCTGCATATGGCATAGCTCAACAAGTCTCTGGTGCTGTTCAGTTTATATCCTCCTCCATTATCAATGCAATGAACCCACAAATAATGAAAGCAGAAGGGGCTGGTGAGCGAAAAAAAATGATTAAACTATGTGAATATGAAAGCAAATATTCGTTCTTATTGCTTGCGATAGTAGCGATACCTTTGATCGCAGAAATGGATACAATTTTAAAGTTATGGCTAGGAGAAATACCGAAGCATGCTATTATGTTTTGCAGATTTATGCTAGTTGCATCATTATGCGATTTGGTCTCAATTGGTTGGACAACCGCAAATCAAGCAATCGGTAAGATTCGAGTGTACAATATTATATTTTATACATTGAAGCTCCTAGTGATTGTCCTATCATGGTATTGTTTGCAAAAAGAATTACCCATTGTATCCGTAATGTGGTGTTATGTTTTCATTGAGTTTGTGGGAACAATAATCCGCTTACCACTAATGAAATATATTGCAAATATAGAGATTCTACCCTTTTTCAAGAATGTTCTATTACGTATAATTTGGCCATGTATTGCAATTATATTAACATGTTATGTATCTACTAAATATATAGATGTACCATGGCGATTAATAGCTACCATGGTCCTGTCCTGTGTCATAGGCACATTCAGCATATGGGGATTTGCCTTGGATAATAACGAAAAGTTATATATTAAAAACACCATCAAACAACTTAGAAGGAAAATTTAAGATATGCAACAGCAATCATATGCATCTATATGGCAACCATTTATCTATCTGACTATGATAGGTTTTACTTTTATTGCTATGCCTAAAAGCGATAGTACATATTTACTTGCTAGATGCGTACAAGTTGTAGAGGTGCTATTTTTCATCACATTACTCGTTCAATATTTAAAACAAACTATTCAAATAAACGAATTCAATTGGCGGGCTAACATCTGGTGGTTGTTATACACTGTTATAGCATATGTGTACACATCAAGCAACATTGGGCTCACACCGCTATTTAAATGGCTTAATATCATCATTTTCTTGCTATTAGGAGTATGTTATTGGCAGCATGATATGGAGAATAGCCTTAGATATATTAGTATTGTTTTTTCTATTTTAATATATCTTAATGCCCTTTTATTACTCATATTTCCTGACGGACTATGGACTGATTATGAATGGATTAGTAGCGGTGACCCTAGGCGTTATTTATTTGGGAACTACAACCAGATGGGATTTGTATGTCTATTAGGTATCACAGCGCAAGGCATGTACACTTTTGCAACAAAAAATATGCAATTCAATTTATTCCTATTGATTGTTATTTCATTAGGAACTGTCATATACATTGGTTCTATGACTTCTGCTGTTGGATTGAGTCTTCTTGGATTATATATACTTCTTCACAAACACATCAAGCATCCTAAAATTTATTTGATTGTATTCGGAATTATATACATAATATTCATGTTGGTAATTGTATGGGCTGGTAACTCCATTGCGGAAGTGGACATTTTAAAACATTTCGTAGAAAATGTGCTTTCAAAAGATACTACATTTACACGACGAACCGATATATGGAGTAACGCAGTGTACAAAATTCGACAAAGTCCATGGATAGGATATGGAGTACAAGATATTGTATGGAATATGAGGCACATCAATGGATCTGGACCACATAACCTGTGGTTATTGCTTTTATTACACGGCGGAATCGTTTTGTGTATAGCATTTATTGCTAATGTCATCTTTGTTATAAAAAAGGCTCTACAAAGTCAAACTCTACCTAGCATGTTGGGAGTGGTTTCGATATGTGTGCTACTTATAATGTCATTATTTGAGACTTATCATATTACACAAATATTTTTCCTTTTGCAGATTGTCTATTATTCCCCTTTATTAACAACAAAAGATAATGACGCAAACATCCAACAAGCACAAATAAGTTAATTAATGAAAGTCTTATATATAATATCAAGCACAACCACACACGGAGGAGGAAGCAAGTCATTTCTTCAAATGTTAAAAGGATTAATACTATATGGTATAGATCCTTTGGTCATTATGCCTGATAATAACGGATTGTACAATGTACTTCAACAAGCAGGTATTAAATGCATTGCACTAAAAAAGCCTTATAGAATGTCTGTATATCCATTTTACAAATCTACACCAAAAGATAAGTTACTTTTCCTTCCCAGATTATTCTATGGTTTTATTGTTAACAATATAGCATGTATTGAATTGCTCAAAATAGCCAAACGATTTAAGCCTGAAATTATACATACAAATGTAAGTGTAACAGCGATAGGTTATTATGTTGCCCGTTTGTTAAAAATCCCACATGTGTGGCACATTCGAGAATATGCTGATTTGGATTTTAATTTGCATTATTATCCATCTAAACGTGTTCAATTGAATCGATATAAGCAAAACCTATCGCATACTATCTGTATCACTCAGAACATACAAAAACATCACGAACTTCATGATTGGCCAAATTCGGCTGTAATATATAATGGAATATTCTCAAAGAATGACTTGTTCTATCAAAAACAAAAAAAGGGGTATTTGCTTTTTGCGGGCCGAATAGAAGAAGCTAAAGGCATTATTTCTCTTATTGATGCATATTTTGATTATTGCAATCAAACTTCCTCTTCTTTGCCACTTTATATTGCAGGTAGCGGTAATCCCCAATATACACAGTTAGTAAAAGATAAGATCAAACAATACGATATCGTAGATAAGGTCATTTTTTTAGGCATGAGAGATGATATTTTGTCTCTTTATCGCGAAGCAACTGCAATCATAGTACCATCAAAATCAGAAGGATTTGGAAGAATTACAGCAGAAGCAATGTTTGCAGGGTGTTTAGTGATTGGAAATGACACAGCTGGAACTAAGGAGCAATTTGAAATAGGAAAAAGAATAACAGGAAAAGAAATCGCTCTACGATATACATCCCAATTAGAATTAGTTGAGCACCTCCTCGATGTAACCAATAAATCCATCGAAATATTTGAGCCTATTATTCTGCGTGGACAACAAACTGCTGCTAAGCTTTATTCGACAGAGGAACATGCAAAAAACATATATGAATTTTACAAGAACATTATACATTAATGAAGCACATTTTATTGTTAATAGGTCAACTGATTTCATTCATTTATCCCAAAAAACTCCGTGAGTACATATTAAAAACAAAATTATATGTTTTCACAGGGTATAAATCAAGAAGTTTCAAAGTATTGGGAAGAAATAGTACACTGGGAATTTATAGTACCTATATAGGTGAGGAATATATATCCATTGGCAACTGCTCACATATAGGAAACTATGGTAGATTAACTGCTTATGATTACTATTTTTTCACAAAACAAACCTTCAATCCTAAAATAATTATAGGAGATAATTGTAGCATTGGTGAGCAATCACATATTACAGCTATAAATAGTATTTCTATCGGAAATAACGTATTAACAGGACCACGAGTTTTAATTACAGATAACGCACACGGTGCCTCTGTAGATAATAATATAGATATTGCACCTATTAGTAGAAAATTAACCAGCAATGGTGCTGTAGTTATTGAAGACAACGTTTGGATAGGCGAAGGAGCTATGATAATGCCTAATGTAAAAGTTGGGGAAGGAAGTATTATTGCCGCGAATAGCGTCGTTACTAAAGACATACCACCTTATTGTGTTGCTGCAGGTTCGCCTGCAAGAATTATAAAAAAAATTAGATAAAACAATCTATGAACTCACAAGAAACGCCCAAAGCACGCGTTATTGCGTTTTATTTACCTCAATTTCATCCTATCCCAGAAAACGACAAATGGTGGGGAAAGGGATTTACTGAATGGACTAATGTTGCCAAAGCAAAACCCCTGTTTAGAGGCCATTACCAACCACGTATCCCAGCAGATTTGGGCTTCTATGATCTACGTTTACCTCAAGTACGCGAGCAACAAGCTCAAATGGCCCGCGAAGCTGGTATAGAAGGCTTTTGCTATTGGCACTATTGGTTTAGCAAAGGGAAAATGCTATTAGAGAAGCCCTTCCAAGAAGTACTAAACAGTGGGAAACCTGATTTTCCTTTTTGCTTAGGTTGGGCAAATCATACATGGAAAACAGGTACTTGGACTCGTGATGGGAGTAACCACATTATAGCAGAACAAAAATATGAGGGAGAGGAAGATTATCGCATGCATTTTGAGTATGTATTACCTGCGTTTCAAGACAAGCGATATATTACAGTAGACGGGAAGCCATTGTTTGTAGTATTTGATCCTTACTCGTTACCTATTGAGTTTATTCCATTATGGAGGAAATGGGCGGAGGAGGCTGGACTCCAAGGTATACATTTTGTGGCATACACCTTCAATGCATTAGGACGACCCATATACAACAAAGAAGGGAAACAAATAACCACAGGATATTTTAATCCTAACGAGGCAGAGAAATATTATTCCTATCTAACTAACGAATTGGGATTTGATGCAGTTGTCCCTATCGGTACATATCGCGCAGAAATATTAACCAAGAACAAGTTTTGGTTTGCTTTACAACGGAAGTTGTCCATATGGTTTAATATCAACATCCGTAATCTATACGACTATAAAAAAGTTATGCGCCATTATTACGCATCTGCAGATTCTGCAGAAAACGTATACCCATCGTTGCTTCCACAATGGGATAGAAGTCCTCGATCAGGTATGAATGGCATATATATTAATAGTACTCCAGAGATATTTGGTACAACAATTCAAGAAGCACTGCGCTTGATCGCAAACAAGGAAGAAGAACATAAGATCCTGTTCTTAAAATCTTGGAATGAATGGGCAGAAGGTAATTACGTAGAACCTGATTTAAAATTTGGTCATGGTTATTTAAATATGTTACGTAAACACTTATTGAAAAGATGATGCCCTATATCCAATCAACATACAATCAAAATAAATATGGCCTTCTCATTATCAATTATCATACCGTGTTATAACATAGCGGACTATATTCCAAAGACTTTAGATAGTTTATCCCGGCTCAGAAACGCCGAGAATTGTGAGTTTATATTTGTTAATGATGGATCTACAGACGACACATTATCTTACATCCAAAATTTTGCAAAAAATGATCTTCGTGCTATAGTTATTAATCAATCTAACCAGGGAGTATCTGCAGCAAGGAATGCAGCATTAAAAATTGCAACAAAAGAATATTTATTGTGTTTAGATGGAGATGATTATTTAGCCCCAAATACCATTCAAATTATCCAACAAAACATTCAAAAGGCAGATGCACTCTTAACTCCCTGCATTGTCAAGACTATAAAGGCAGAACAGATAAATACGCTTGGCATTCCCAATGGAGTATACTCTATAGGTCAGTTGTATGAGATATGTAGAGTATTTCCAACTGCACCAATGATTGTTTATCGCAATTCTGTCATTCAAGAAAACCAGCTCACATTCAACACCGCCATCAAATCAGGTGAAGTATATGATTTTACAGTGTCATTTTTTGAATATGCACATACCATAGCCATCAATAATGTTGGATTCTACTACTATGTTATGCGTGCTAATAGTGCAACACATCGACCAAACTACGAGGCTGATTTATCTGTCTTAAAAATTGCAAATCATTTTGATAAGATTTCTCACTATTGGAGAAACAGCACATCATTTTTACTAACCGAATTAAAGATGATAACCTCATTTACATATAACAAATATGTACGAAATGGGCTTACTAACGAAGATACATTAAACACTCTACTAGTAGTATTTTCCAATCAACACTTCCAGAAATTGTTATCATCTATCGTCACTCGTCCCATTGGTATCAAACATAAACTATATTTCATATACCTAAAATATATGCCATTAAAGATGGGTTTCCTCATCTGCACATATCTTTTTCAAACGAATAAATATATCAAAGATTTGTTCTTTTCAAAAAAAACTAGTAACTTTGCAAATTAATTCCGACTAGAAAATGAAACAACTTATCATCATAGGAGCAGGAGGAATGGGGCGCGTGATGTATGATATGGCACGCGAGAGCATTGGCTATCAAACTGAATATGATATCAAAGGTTATATTGATGACAACATCCATTCATTGGATACTTTTACAGGATATCCTCCTATTCTAGGAACAATCACTGAATATAAACCTCAAGAAGATGATATTTTCATTTGTTCTATAGGAGGGGCATCACGCAGAGCATGTATGGAGTCCATTATACATCGAGGAGGTAATTTTTTAACAATGATTCATTGTACTGCAAGAATAGGTACAAATGTGCACATTGGTAAAGGATGTATGGTAGGTGCGTTCACTACCATTGCTGCAGATGCAAAAATTGGAGACTATAATTTCATTCAGTCTAATATGATCATTGGGCACGATGTAGTGATTGGCAATTGGAATCGTATTGATTCTCACACTATGCTCATCGGAGGAATCACTATTGGTGATGAAAATATGATTCACTCTGCTGCCGTCATTAACCACGAAGTGCATATCGGCAACCATACACATATAGGTGCATGCAGCTTTGTAACTCGCAACGTAGAAGACAATTGGACTGTTTTTGGTAACCCCGCTAGAAGATTAAGTTAAATTATGAACCAACTACTAAAAAATAAAGTTTGTGTCATCACCGGTGCTGCACAAGGCATAGGTCGCCAAATTGCAGAGCAATTTGCTGCAGATGGAGCCATTGTGTATGCATGCGATAGACAAAAATTTACAACAGATAATGAGAGTATCCATCCTATCGTAATGGATATTACAGATGCAGCTAGCGTCAAGACAAACTTGATGCAAATATTCAAAACAGAAGGGCATATTGATTGCCTTGTCAACAACGCAGGTATTGTTTATAACCGTAAGATTGGTATGATCATGCGCGAGGAAACAGAGCGTATGTTTCTTGTCAATGTTATTGCAGTACTTGAGCTCATTCAACTATGCAGCCGCCTTATGGCACGCAATGGTGGAGGCAGTATTATCAACATCGCTTCTATCACGGCTGTACTTGGTTCTCCTGGACAAGTAGCCTACTCTGCGACTAAAGGTGCTATTATCTCTATGACTAAATCCGCCGCAAAGGAACTCGCTCAACAAGGAATCCGAGTAAATGCTGTGGCTCCTGGCATTGTGCAAACAGAACGCTTTGCTGAATTGTACGAATCAGACGGAAATAAAATAGACGAACGCATTCAACGCATTGCTCTAGGACGCTTGGGTACACCTGAAGATGTCGCGCACGCATGCGCATTCCTTGCTTCAGACAGAGCTAGTTATATATCCGGACAAATACTTGGCGTAGATGGCTGCGCATCTATATAATGATTTTAGGCATAGAACATATAAACCCATATCAACTAGCCGCCATAGACTCTAATGGCGATAAACTCACATACGCTAGTATCGCTCAACTATCGCAACAAATTAGTGCTATTATTCCACAACGCACTCTATGTTTCTTGTTAGTTGAGAACAATGTGGGAGGTATAGCATGGACAATGAGTATGTTGGAGAGTCGCCAACTTGTCCCACTCATTCTCAATGTTAAGACAGAAGGTTCGCTCTATCAGCAACTCTTTGACACCTACAAACCTTCTTATATTTGTGCACCAAATAATGTAACACAACAAGGTGAATTCATCGACTCACAATTTGGATATCAACTACGAAAAGTATCTGATAATCATTGCGTTTTACATCCTGAGTTATCCCATCTACTCCCCACATCAGGAAGTACTGGTAGTCCAAAATTAGTGCGACACAAATATGAAAACATTGAAGCTGCAGGACTGAATATATCGACATTCTTTGAGCTCAAAGAAACAGATCGTCCATTGATGGTTCTACCGCTCTACTACACTATGGGATTATCCATGGTATTCAGTCATTTACGAGTAGGCGCTACAGTCCTTATCACAGGGCTTAGCATGACGGATATTAATTTCTGGAAGTTCCTCAAAGAACAACAGGCCACCTCTTTTACAGGTGTTCCATATAGTTTCCAGATACTCAACCTCATGCGTTTCTTCCGTATGGATCTTCCTCATCTTGAACTACTTACACAGGGTGGAGGAAAAATGCCAACAGACCTCAATACCAAATTTGCAGAATATTGTCGTGATAAAGGGAAACGTTGGATTGCCACCTACGGACAATCAGAGTGTACAGCACGTATGGCCTATCTGCCTGCTAAATGGGCATTAGATAAAGTAGGAAGTATCGGCATTGCAGTTCCAAATGGCGAACTATCGCTCATTGATACAGATGGTCAGCTCATCACAACTCCCCATACAGAGGGTGAAATGTGCTATAGAGGAAAGAATGTCACGATGGGTTATGCACGCGAACAAGCTGATTTAGCTTTAGGAGATGAGCGAAATGGCTATATTCATAC
>JAEIGA010002205.1_pt1 | contig 31159 bp, 17 predicted proteins | sample 9270691 | NCBI WGS metagenome assembly JAEIGA01 (sample SAMN17057246, study PRJNA624740) | gut metagenome | biome: biome; isolation source: fecal sample | host: Bos grunniens | place: China: Xizang | collected 2019
ACATTGCATTGCCGGAGACCTTGACAATGGCCTGATTGTAGGCCTGCACGGCATGGGTATGTCCATCGAGCAGGATGCTGGATTCAGATTCGTCTCTGTAAGCACGGATACAAAAAATCCTGAAATATCTCTCAGAGGAAGCAATGTGACCGGATTTGCCGAATCAAATGACTCCACCATATGGATTTCCACCCGCCAGAAAGGTCTCTTCTGTTATTCAAAGAAAGACAAAAGACTCAGAAGATACGAAAATCCATCCCTGCCGGAATCACTTGAAGGTGTAATCTTCTGTGATGATATGCTCTGGACACTGTCAGCAGACGGAATATACAAGGTAAGCATACAGAATGGCAAGGTATGGCCATATAGCGAGGGATATGGCAAGAACTATTGCATGAAACTCACCGGTGAAGGAGAAATAGAGGTTCTTTCTGACGGAGGAATACAGCATTACGACAAGACTGAAGACAGATTTTCCAGAAGCGGCAAACTCGCGGGCCTGACAATACATGGCATAGGCACAGGATCCAACAGCCTGATTGCAATGACTGCAGAGAAGGGACTGATAAGATGGGATGGACACAATATAAAGATAGAAGACAAGAGCAGAGTAAGACATGGCCTCATAAAGGAGTGGCCGGAAATCATATATGAAGATAACATCGGCCGGATCTGGTCATCTCCGTCAGGTGCAGGAATTTTCATTTCATGCGATGACCATCACCACTTGCTGAACACCAGATCCGGCCTGTCCAGCGATATCATTACAAACATCATCGGTGACGACAGGGGAAACATTTTCGTCTCCACTGACAGAAGCCTGACCATGATTCCGCCGACAGGAAAAATGACTACCCTGACGAAATCCGATGGTCTTCTGAACTTCGGATTCACAAGAGACGCCGCGTATAAAACCTCAGATGGCGACATTCTGTTGGGATCCCGCGACGGATTCACCATCATCAATGGAATCAGAAATACAGCAAAGGAGACTCATACCACACTAAAGATCGAACAGCTCTATTCTGATGGTACCGAGGTGGCGATAAAGGGAGAATCCTTTTATCTGAACCATCGCCAGAACTCGTTTGACCTGAGCATTACAGACATCGACCCACATCACATGCAGGCGGGAAATTCGCTTTACAGCCTTGACGGTCATGACAACACCTGGATTCCTGCCGGGGAAGACAGAAAGGTCTCGTATGCCGGCCTCAAGCCTGGAAAATACACCCTCCGGTCCTTCAATCCGTACATCAGACCTCTGCACATACGCGTAGCCCCACACCCTCTGCTCTCTGCAGTTCCAATTATCGGCTATATTTCTGCAGCCGTTGCATTGCTCATATTCGGATTCATCTACGTAGGCAGGAATGAAAAACGCAGGAAACATGCAATGGAACTGGAAGCAAGACTGAAGGAACTGACCGAAGAGGCAAATGCAACAAAAGAAGACGAATCAGATGCAGAGCCATCAGAAGACCCTAAAGAGGATCTGTCATTGAGAGAATCTCTTCTGCTGTCAAAGCTGAGAGAAGCGGTAGAACAGAATTATACGGATCCTGAATTCGGAGTAGACGCCCTGGCAGATGCACTTGGTCTTTCCAGAAGTTCCCTCAACAGAAGGATGAGGGAAATAATGGACACTACGGCCAACAACTATATCCGTGAAGCCAGGCTGGAAAAAGCGGAGGAACTTCTGCGCACCAGCTCGCTGCAGATCAATGAAATCTGCTACAAGGTAGGTTTCCAGACACCATCGTACTTCATCAAGTGCTTCCGTAAGAAATACGGAAAGTCACCTAATGAGTACGCAAATTCGTCTAAATAGAAAAGATTTATTTATAATTCTCGGGATTCTCGTCCTGCCACTCGTTTACGCCGTCGCGGATTCTGTTGCGGAAAGACAGAGTATCAGTCACAGTAACTGTGTTTCCGGCGGCATTCAGATAGGAGTAATCCAGGTATAATTTTCTATTCTGGAGAAGTTTGTCTCCATTGAATCGACCGGTGCCGCTCACACCATCAGCTGACACAATGGTTATATCATCTCCGGCAAAGGTAAGAAGCATGTCACGGGTTTCCCCAGCGACTCTGTTGCAGACAAGAGATTCTCCATTCACTGTAGTAAGAGTGTATGCGTTGCCATCTGTAGAACTGAATGGGATATATCTTGTGCTTACGACATTTCCTGCCGGATCCTTTTCTTCGATTTTGCAGCTATGCGACCAATAGCCGTAGAAACGGTTTTCACATTTTACAGCAATCACTGCATAGTCCTTACCTGGGGCCACCAGATCGGCATCTGCCTTAAGAACCCTGAAGCCGACGGCATAATTTGCAGAAAACACCTTCGGGTCATTGCGCATCAGTTCTGTAGCCTTCAGAGTTACGGAAGCAGTATGTTTACCTTTACGGATGGTCAGTCCGTCAAGTCCTTCAATAGTATAATATGACTGAGGGAGTTCCTCAACCTTTGAGATACCGGATGCGGAGATAAACTCAACCACATAGTCTCCGGACACTTTTTCAATGTTCTTAAGATTTGCTATGGCGCCGTCCAGAAGAGATGGGTCCACAGCAAGAGCCACACTCCTGTCCTGGTCATTCTGCATTACGCCGCCAAGTCCTACGGTAAACTTAAACTGCTCGCCTTCATCAAGGACAAAGGTGCGCAAGTCGTATTGATATGCCACAAAGACAGCTGACTTGTCAAAATCCTTGACATAATCATCATAGCATCCTGTAGACAAGGCCATGATTGCGGCCAAAAACAATATAGATTTCTTCATAATAATTTCTGCTGTTACTTAATTCCAAGATTCCCAACCCTCATTCTGAACCATAAGCGGAGAACGACGGATCTCCATATATGGGAACGGCAACCACAAAGACGGATACCTGCGTGATTCAAGCTTCTCTCTCTGGTAGCTGACCTTACCATCAAGGCTGCGGGTAACCTTCATCTTATTGATATCCACATTGATTTCATCCACGCTCTTTGCCCATCTGCGTACATTGTGGAAACGGAAGCCTTCAAAGCAGGTCTCCACGCGCCATTCATTCTTGACAAGCTTATCAAATCCGAGTGCTCCGCCTGTCATTGCCACATCATCAAGATAAGGGTCACCTGTGGCTCCGACACCGATGCTTCCATCTTCCAGAGAACGGTTACGGATGTATGCAATGGCTTGTTTAGGAGACATTCCATATGTGCTCTCGTCAATCGGACCTACGACCTGATTGGCTGCCTCTGCAAAAGCAAGAAGCATATGTGTCCAACGATAGAAGAAGATACAGGACTGTGCTGTCTGGATGGTGTTATCATAAGGATTCCATCCCGTATAGACATGCTTTCTGATATAATACGAGGTAGGGGAAGTATTTCCTCTTCCTGGCGCATCAGTTCCACCCTCTGCGGTGTTGAAAGTATACATCACATCCGACTCGTTACTGTTGCGGACCACTCTCGAGCCATGGTAGAAGATGCTTGCGTAAAATCTCGGATCTCTATCGGCGTATGGCTTTTTCTCATCGTATCCGCTGAGAGGATGATCGATAGGGTAACCGTTTGCCATCGGGAAAGCATCCACAAGCTCCTGGGTCGGAGCAAACTTCGCCGTTCCACCGAATCCCTGAGGATAGAATGCCTCCTCATATGTAGAATTCTGGGTAATGTTGGATATATAGAATGCTTCAGGGGAGTTCGCATTCTTCCACACAAAAGGATCTGTAGGAGAGAAACCACCGGTCACGCTGCCTTCAACCTCAAGCTTGTAGTCGATAGCAGCCTTTGCAGCCTTTGCAGCAGCATCCCAGCGGCTGATATCATCATACGGATTGAATGCAGGAGATGCCCATGTAAGAAGCACCAGAGCCTTGAGAGCCAGGATGCTGGCACCGTCCATCTTCCTGTAGCGGACTGCACCAAGCACAGGAATCATCTCATCACCCTTAAGGAAGTCCCTGTTTCCGAGCGGGAGATTGACAAATGCCGAATCACAGTCCTTCAGGATCTGATTCACGCATTCCTCATATGTTGCACGCTGAATCCCGGACATATCAGCATCATCCGGATTGACCGGTTCGGTCAGGATCGGCACACCAAGCATCTGACCATCCGCAGAACGGCCACCAAAGAATTTAAGCAGGTCATACATATACCAGGCACGCAGGGCATAGGCATCACCTTGAAGCGCCTTCTGAAGCTTGGCATTTGCATCTGCATCAAGCAGATAACGGGTATTCCTACCGATATCATCCTTCAGGAACAGATTGCAATAATAGATAGCCTGGTAGTCACGCTGATAGATTGACGTGAAACTGTAGCTCGACATCGACGGAGCTCCTGTCGCCAGCTTATAGCTGTCATTAGAACGGGAAGACCAGGTCATATTGTCGGCAAGGCCGTCACAACCGATAAAATCCGTCGACACATAGCTTGACGGACGCATGTCATATGCCTTTTCCACATATCCGCGAATGAGCTTAGGATAGTCTTCGTGGTTATCTTCATTATAGCTGCCGTTTGGCAGAGGCTCCAGAAAGCCTGAGCACGAACAGAAAAGGCCGAGCAAAAGAACGTATGTTATATGTTTCTTCATAATCATATCGGTTTAGAAAGTCACTTTAATTCCAGCCATTACAGTACGGAAGAAAGGATAAGCTGAAACACCTGCATCAATATCCTCAGGATCCACATACTTCACACCGGAAAGCGTAAACAGATTACCTCCAGTGACAGAAAACTTAACCTTCTGCACCCACTTGACCGACGGTTCAAGAGTATATGAGAGCTCTGCGCTCTTGAGCTTGAAATACCCGCCATTGCGAAGCCAGAAATCAGAAGGGACGAAGTTGGTTGAAGACTTTTCATATGAAAGTCGAGGATAAGCACCTCCAAGGTTCTCAAGGATGAAGTCTGAATAGACTCCGTCTCCCCATCCGCTCCAGAAATAATCATTGGTCATGGCAAGATCGTAACCGGCACGACCAGTTCCTGTAAGACTGAGACCGAAGTTCTTATACTGAAGATCGATATTGAGCGAATATCTGACAGCCGGCGCAGTATTTCCTATCACCGTCTTATCGTTTTCATCGATAAATCCATCCGCATTGAGGTCCTTATACATAAGGTCTCCGATCTGGGTGCCTGTCTCATCAAGTTTCGGAAGAGAAGCTATCTGCTCGGCAGTCTCGAACTTGCCGATGCATACATATCCCAGGTAGATGCTCTCGCTTCTGCCGGTCTTTCTCTGCCAGTCATAACGATACTGATCATCTGCCAGAAGAGTATTGATGGTCTTCCATGTCGTCATCCAACCTCCGACATTGAAACTGAAGTCACCGATTTTACGGCCATAATCCAGACTGATTTCCATTCCGGCGGTCTGCTTGCAGTTGTAATTCTCATAAAATGCTATGCCGTTCCATCCGAAAGCATTGGAATATCTCGACATCGTATTGGTATGAGCGCCGGTACGGTTGATCCAGAAGCCCTTGAGGCCCAGATTTATGCCATAGAAACTGAAATCGACTCCGGCATCCACCTCGGTGATCTTAGGCCATGTCAGCTCCGGATTTGCGTGTCGCTTGATTGCTGTTGCAGGCACATTCTCCTTATCCGATCCGAACCACTGGTTTGCTGTTGCAGGACCGAAATATACCTTGTCGCTTATATCATAGTTAGCCTGATAGAGATAATTGGATGAGAACACATCGGCACCTCCCACCATTCCGGCCTGGGCATATACCTTGAGATAATCAATCCATGATACATCCTTCAGGAATTCTTCGTTAGAAGCAATCCATGTCAAGCTACCGGTAGGGAATGCCGCCCAACGCCTTCCCGGAGCATAAGGTGACGCTCCTGCAGTCTGCACTGTAAAAGCGGCTGCATATCTGCTGTCATACGAATAATCGAACGTTGCGAGGGCTGTAAGAAGCCTCTCATTGTAATTATTGCCCGAACGTGACGAATTGAGGAGATTGAAGGAAGCCTTCGCATTTGCAGAATGCTTTCCTTGCCTCAGCTCATACCACAGATCCTGTGTGAAGTTAAGGTTCTGATATGAAAGTCCTTCACTGACAGACTTCTTTGACTGCTTGGTGCCCAGATGGGCTGAAAGGTCTACGATTCCTTCGTCAGCATCCCAGAAATAAGCGAGGTAATCATTCTTTTTACCAGCATTCTGATAATAATAAGATCCGAAGTTGACATGCGAACGGGTCTTAAGTCCGGAAAGGATGAAACCCAGATCCACATTGATTTCAGCATTGAACATGCCGCTGCGGGACTTGCTGGTAAAGAAGCCGCCGTCCACCACTTCTGCATATGGGTTCTTCGTGAACGTACGCGACACAGCATAGACCATGGTACCGGCATTGTCACCTTCAAGATTTGAAGTGCCGAGACTTCGTCCGAATGCAATAGGGAAAGCAACTGCAGGAGCCAGCTTGTAGGCATTGATGCCGGCATTGTTTCCTCTCTCGATCGAAACAAGTCCCATGAACGAAGCTCTTGCCTCAATCCACCTTCCGATCTTCGCACTGACCGAAGACGTCATGTTGATCTTATTGTAATCTGCCGTAGGACCTACCTTGAAAAGGTCACCGTCATTCAGACCGTTTGCTGCAAAATGATACTTGACATTGGCCGAACCGCCACCGATCGAGATACCGAACCTGGTCATAGGTTTATACTCACGCAGAAGCAGGTCCTTGTAATCGACATTCGGGTAATATGTAGAGAACATGTCCTTGCGGGCAAATTCCCTGATCGCCTGCTCACTGTATAGAGGAATATAGCCGGCTGAACCGCGTGCATAATTGTTCATCCTGGCATACCATTCTCCATCGACATATCCAGGCATCTTGTCCACAAATCCGACTCCGGACTCGACAGACACATCCACCTTCATAGGAGTATTATAATGTCCCTGCCTTGTTGTAATCATCAGTGCTCCCTGAGATGCAAGCGGATTGACACCTGCCTTGTCATTGACATCCGACACGAAACTTATGGTCTCAATCTGATTCGGATCAAGATAGAACTGTGAGAACGGGACAGCAACGCCATCCACAAAGCAGCTCATTACGCTCCAACCCTTCGATGCGAACGTAATGTGACCGCTTGAAAGCCATGGCTGGCCGATATTGGTAGTACCACGCATTGTCTGCCCGGTGTGCTCGACCACTTCCAGACCAGGAATCATACCGATCATGCGCGAACGCAGGTCGTTACCTGCCTTGGAATCAAGACGGGAAGCATCGACTGTGACTGCATTTGAGGTCAATACCGTATCCTTTGGCATCGCCCCAGCCTTGCAGAGGCAGCAGGCAATGATTAAAACCGAGAGTATTATTCTGTTTTTCATAATATTGACTTTAATTATTGCCATCTTGCATTATTCTTGAAATTAACGAGTTTGTCAGCCTCCTTGTCCGGCAAAGGCCAATAGTACATATAATCCTTCCATGTACCCTGTCTGTTCTCCGGAATTGCTCTGCGCTCATATTTCCTTCCTTTCGGATAGTCAGAACTTACAGGACAAGACTCGATATACATTCCCTCCAGAATCTGGGTCATGGTCTGAGGAGCAATCTTCCAACGGCGGATATCATAATAGTAGTTGTTACCCTCAAATGCCAGTTCGATATTCCTCTCGTTGCGGATCCTCTCGCGGAAAGCATTCATATCGGAGGTGTATTCCGAACGTACCTGAGGCATTCCTACACGGGCCCTGATGAGATTTACCGCCTCAAGAGCTGTGAGATTGCAGTTCTGAGCCCTGCCGTTTGGTCCATATGCCTCATTCACACACTCGGCATAACTGAGATACATCTCGCCAAGACGCACGAGCGGATCCAGAAGAACATATGCGATATCCTTGTCGCCACGAGAGCCTCTCCACTGCTTGCGAAGATAGTAACCTGTATTTGAGAAGCCCTTGGTTCCATCATTGGTACCCCATTCACCACCGAACTTGGCAGTTGTTCCGGAAATGCTTGTAGAAGGGTACTCCATTGTAGCAGGATTATAGTAGATATTGATCTGGCCATCAACATATGGAGTTACCGAACCGTCATGAACGATGGTCATATCAAAACGAGGGTCCCTGTTGGAATACGGATCCTGCTCCTTATAGCTGCCGTTTGCTATTGCTGCCGCACGATCTGCCTCGGTATTAAGCGGATAACCGTCAGCGGTCTCATACTTGTCCACGAAGTTCTGGGTCGGACAGATTCCTGAGGCATTGCTGTAATAACTCTGAGGATATGCCAGGATTCCTGAAAGGGAGGTATTGTTACCCTTTACCTGATGGCAATAGCCCCATAATGTCTCGTTTGTTGACTCCTTACCGAAGAAGTTATCGGTATACTGCTCCTTCGGAAGAAGGTTATACCCCCATTCAAGAGCGGTAGATACTGCCAATCCATAGGCTTCAGCAGCCGCTGTCCAGTCTTCAACTCCGTTCTGGTTGCTGAGAGCTGAAGCAGCATACATAAGGGATCTTGCACGCATCGCAAGTGCGGTACAGCCGCTCGGACGATCCATATCTGCTGCAGCCAGGTGACCTGCAACACCAGGGCGGGCATCACGTCTCATCTTGCCTGCCTCCTTGAGATACTCGTATGCACGGTAGAAATCCTCTGCTGCAAGAGTATAGGTATCATGACTGGAAAGGCGTTCCAGATCCCAGTCATCCTTCTGAGACTCATTTATATAAGGCATTCCTCCCATGAAACGGCAAAGAGCAAAATGAGCATATGCTCTTGCAAAATATGCCGAACCGAGAATATCGGCCTTCTCTGCAGGCTTGGCATTGATCAGCCTGTCAATGTTCTCGATGGAACGGTTGGCAATGCGGATGACCTTGAACATGGCAGTAAGGAACGGACGGTAATCCGAATCGATCGTAAAGGATTCACAGGTCTCCTGAGAAAGCTTTCCGATCTTCAGTTCCTGCTGGGCCCTGAGAAGACGTCCGGCATCAGCCGCATCGGTTGCTGACACAAAGGCGAATCGACGGGTATTGAAGTCCATGTACATAGGATATGCCTCATGGATATTGTATTTGTTTACCGAAGAGTCCTTGAAATAGATATAGTCAAAATAGAGCTTGTAGTTCTTATATGTAGAGAACACCTCATCTTCTGTAATTCCAAGTTCGGGGTCAACATTAAGGAAGTTGCAACTCACGCACGAAAACATCGCGCACATCAAGACTGTTATTCTGAATTTTAATCTCATAGTCCTTTCATTTAGAAGTCGAGTTTCACACCTAATTTGATAGAACGCATGATCGGATAGTAACTCTTGGTGAGCTCAGTCCTCTGCGGATTACCCTCTATCAAGTCTGAGAACATAAACAGGTTGTTTCCTGTCAGAGTAACGCTCAGGCCACGGACACCGAGGGCATCCTGCAGCTTGCGGCCATCAAACTTGTATGAAAGATATACTTCCTTAAGGGTTATGTAATCTGACATCCTCCATGAATGTCCGTCGATCATCATTGCGTATTTGTCGTTCGCCGAACCTCCAAGCATAGAATATGGCTTGTCATCGAATGACAATGCGGCGTGTGAAGCATTCGGATTGATCGGGCTCCAATAGCCCTTCTGGGCTTCATGCACTATCCAGTCCTGCTTTATGAACTCTTTCCAGAACGAACGGTTGAACTCTATATACTTTCCATGAGTTCCGTAGAAGAGCATATTGAAGCTGAATCCCTTATAACCCAGTCCCAGATTTATAGAGCCTACAACCGGAGGGTATGCGACGCCACGTATCGCATGAAGGTCACGTGATGTGATGACGCCATCAGAGTTGTAATCCAGCATCTTGTAGACTCCGTGATACGTATTGGAAATAGTTCCCAGAGAGTTAGGATATCCGTGGAGTTCATCCACAGTAGCGAAATATCCGCCATCGATCAGGTCCATACCTGTGCGTGCTGCAAGATATGGAGTTCCTTCCCATTTCTGATATGAAGGTGTATTGACGGCATCCGCATAGCTCGTGATGCGGTTTTCGTTGAGGCCGAGCATGAATCCGAGTTCATAATAGAAGCCTCCCGCCGTAGTCGTACGCCATTTTCCCTCGATATCGATACCATGCTTTTTCATGCTTCCCGCATTCACATCCTTTGAGGTGATACCAAGCAGAGGTGACTCGACCGGTGTAAGGAGCATGTCTGTTCTCTTTTCAGAGAAAAGGTCCACATTGAAGGTAAGCTGATCCTTGAAGAATCCAAGTTCGACTCCGATATCCTGTTTTCTGGCTGTCTCCCAACGTGCAAGAAGGTTGGCCGCCTTGTCCTCTACAATGAGGCCGGTACTATGTTTCGAGAAAGAAGAATAATACAGCCAATCCTCGCTGGCCTTGTCACTACCGACTGTTCCGTCCGAGTAGCGGAGCTTCATCTTGCTCCACCATGGCATCGCCTTCTTCCAGAACTTCTCGTTGGAAATTACATAGCCGACTGCAACAGATGGGAAGAAACCGTAACGGTTCCGGGCTGCAAACTGTTCACTTCCGGTGTAACCCATATTCAATTCAACAAGATACCTCTTGCGGTAATCATATGTCGCACGGAACACGAATGCCTGTCCTCTGTGAGGGAAGGAAGCGCCCGAAATGCTCTGTCTCTGGTTTGCGAGCAACAGACCGGTCACATTGTGATGCTTATTGAACTTGCGTTCATAGTTCAAAGCAGCCTCCCAATAGAATATGATGGAAGTGCTGCGAGGGGTATTGTCCTGAGTCACGGAATATGGCGGCTGGACATATGCATCATTGGCCGACTCTGTGGAAGTCCACGGGTTTCCGTCCTTTGAGTCAACGATATCCCAGTCAAGCTTGTAGAGCGGCAGATTCTGGGTTCCCTTCTGAGAATACCTCGAGAATACGGAAGTAAGAGATGCCATCGCCTTGAAAGACAGTCCCTTTGTGATGAAGTCCAGTTTCTGGTTGAGAGAGATGTCCGTATTGAGGCGGTTGGTGGTTGTCTGCAGGAAGTTTCCTCTCGAAAGGGTATTGTACGGATTCGAGGTGTATGCAGATCCCTCCTGAGCCAGACGGTCGGTAATCAGGTCAGGATAATTTGTATCAGGATACTTCTCCAGCACCCATGACGGATAGTAAGCAGGGTACATCAACGGAGAGGCCATGTACATCTGTGTGAACAGAGTCGAAACCGTCGTATTGGAATCCGGATCACCGGGACGCTGCACGACCGCTGTCGATCCACCCACCTTGAACGAAAGAAGAGTGCTCTCTGTCAGGTCGATATCCAGGTTCGTACGATAATTGATCTTGTGATATTGGAAATCGGTACCCTTATAATCATTCAGACGCTTCACAATAGAACCTTCATTGGTATAGCCCACGCTTACATAATAGCGGATCTTATCAGTACCTCCCCTAAGGTTGTAATTAGCTGTAAGGTTCTGGGCAAAATCCTTAAGAAGCATGTCATACCAATTGTTGTTCGGATATCTGATCGGATCCAGACCGCTTCTATACTTGTCTATTTCGCTCTGACTGATCACACTTCCGAACGAACCGTCATTCTTATAGGCTACATTCATCATCTGCGCAGTCGTGGCCGCGTCAACAAACTCAGGAAGTTCCTGAGGGATGTCGATACCGTAATTCACAGACAGGTTCATCTTAGGACTTCCTTTCACACCTGTCTTTGTGGTGACGAGGATAACTCCATTAGCACCCTTTGCACCGAAAACAGCCGTTGCCGAAGCATCCTTCAGCACAGATATGGTCTGTATTTCATTCGGATCAAGTTCGCTGAACGACCTCTCGACACCATCCACCATTATAAGAGGTGCCGAACCATTCCAGCTGGAAATTCCACGAACGAAGATTTCCGCATCATTGTTACCAGGCGTACCGCTGTTCTGGAAAGTAAGCACTCCGGCCAATTTACCTGCGAGAGCGTTCGTCACGTTCGTAGTACCGGAATTGAGCAAGGCCTCAGAGCCTACCTGCGAGATCGCTCCCACGACAGACTCCTTCTTCTGGGTACCGTAACCGACGACTACAACATCTTCCAGAACCACAGCATCTTCGTCCATTGTGACAAACCAGTCGTCACTTCTGGAAAATCTGCTCTCCACGGTAACATAACCGATACTGGAAGCCTGAAGCACTTCACCTGCAGGAAACGAGAATGAGAAATAACCATTCTCGTCCGTAACCGTTCCGCCCAGTTCCGGTTTTCCTTTAACCATGATCGTAACACCCGGTATAGGCTTCGAGTCCACATCAAGGACATTTCCTTTCACTAGGACCTTTTCTCCTTGTGCCATGGCGACTCCCGAGAAGAGCCAGAGCACTGCGGCAAGCATAAAGGTCATTATAGGTATTCTAGGTCTCATTATAGATTGTTTATTTATTCAAAACTGGTTTGTCCGAACAGAAGGAAGCGATCTGACCTCTTACCAAAGGCCAATCATTTACCCATGATATGCGGTCAAGCATCAGGGTCCTGCCCTTCTTTACATTGCTCAAGTCGTAGGAATTGTACATAATCCACGAAGAGCCGTCCGCAACATCAAAGACGCAGCCGTGACCGGCACCCACAAACTTTGCACTGTTGCCAATGAGAAGTTCCGAACTGCCGTCCATCATAGACTCGCCTCCCTTATCGACATATGGTCCCTGGATATTCTCCGAACGGCCTACAACCTGGGTACAGCTGCACGAAGCCTCACCTTCGGTTGTGCCGACCGTTGCAAACAGGTAGTAGTATCTGCCATGCTTGAATATATATGGTGCATCAAATGCAGCTGAAGCTATCTTTTCCGGATTTCCAGCTGTCGAGAGACCGTCCGACGACAGCTTTACCAGATAGATTCCGTTAAAATTGCCGAATGTCAGGTAATTATTACTGCCATCCGAAACAAAAGATGGTGAAATGACGCCAGTGAGAGTAGAGGAAGCCTTTATGACAGCTCCTTTGTCAACATATGGTCCACTGATCAGGTCTGCAACCGCAACGCCGATTCCGCTCTGGTCATAACCCTTTGACAAAGAGTAGTACAACAGGTATTTACCCGCAACCTTTGCTATTTCAGGACAGATCGGATCGGTTCCGCTGATAAATGTCGGTTTGGTATCTCCGTTGAATACGGAAGCCGCCCTCTGCCATACGGTCAGATCTGTCGATTCCATGATAGGTATGATAGATGTGACAGTACCCTCCTCCACGTCAGCGGCCGTAGCTGCCGCTGAGAACAGATAGAATTTTCCGTCCTCCTGGAACAATGCAGGATCCTGCACATCGCTCTGCTCCACAGGATTTCTGTAGGAATCCCATGTACCAGGGTCGATCGCATCATCATTTGAACAGCCGAACACAAAGGCAAGCGCCATCAGGCTGATCCATCCTCGTTTCATAATTGAGTCAGTTTTATTGTTATTTATATTCTTCCGGTTTCTGCCATTCGTCAGTCATATTGTATGGCATCCTATATATCTTTCCGCTCTTTGTACTGAAATAAAGGTTCGAACGGGTGAACCTGTCTGTCCTTCCGTCAGCCCAGAACGCCCAGAAATCATCATCAGCATAGAAAGGCCTCCTGACATATGTATGATTCACCCCGCTGTCAGAAGTCATCTGCATGGTCATGCTCCATGTCTTTCCCTTGTCGGTACTTGTCCATTGCTGGAGTTCACCGCCGGCACCCCAATAAAGTCCCGGATCCGAAGACGGATGGGTCGGAGCAATTATTGTCCAGGTATTTCCATCAACCCAGATGCTTCCGCTGTCATAGCAGTGGCTGGACTCCGTAAACTTGGTCACATTCCACTTTGTGCCGTCCCAGTGCATCGTATGCCACTCTCTCTTTCCTCCCTCCGGGCCGGTCTTATGGTTATCGCTTATCACATATAATATTACAGGATTGCCGTCAGCGTCAAAATTGAGGTCCTTTATGTAGCAGTTCTTGCCTAAAGACTCATAATCCATGACCAGAGCATTCGACTTTACTTCGGTAACCGGCACCGTCACAACCTCTCCGGAAGCCGTTGTCCAGGTCTTTCCCCAGTCTGTACTCTGAACATAGTATATGCTTGTCCTGGTATCCACATTACCGTTAATATGGCGGTTGAATGCGGTACAGAGCTTGTTTCCGCAGATATTACTTATCTGATAGTGGCCGGAATTGGACTTTCCACCCTTGATATTGGCCAGGCCCTTCGTTTCAGTCCAGGTCCTGCCATCAGTACTGCTCTGATAGTACAACCTTCTTTTGCCGTCATACTTGGTGAAGAAGAAGAAAAATCCCTTCTCGCGACTGTACATTATCTGCGGATATGCCATTTCGAAGTCACTCACCATTTCAAATCCCCGGATGTCATATGGTCTGGTGCTACGATACACCCTTCCGTTGCGCTTGGTGCTTCTACCGGAAACGAACACCCACAGATATCCGTCCTTATCGATCTGTATGGTAGGATCGTCATGCGGGTCATTCACTCCCTCTTTATCCATCACTATCCTAGGCTTCTGAAGCATCCCTGTCGCATGATCATAACATCCGACCATACACAGCAGGTATTTCGCAGACTCCTGGGTAGTGCCTCCATAGACAAAGAAGGTCTTGTCCACCTCAGGGGCATATATAGCCATAGGAATATGCTTCATCGTATATGTGCCAAGTCCGCCGCAATACTTCGAGCCGTAATCAGTAGCCTGCCCGAGGTCAAACCATATTCCTCTGTATCCGTCGACAGTCTTGCACAGTCCTACAACAACATCATCACCGGAATCACCTCCGTAAACAGAAATGTATTCCGTATAATACTTATCGGCAGTCTTCGGTTCCGGCATATAGATGGTCCTGCGCTTGACATTGCCTTGGACACCATTGATGCAGAATTCCTGAATCCGGGCAGAAGGATCATACAAGAGAGTCTGAACGGCCATCTTTCCCTCAGCATCAGTATAAAGGAATTCCTCACCATACAGTCCATCAGGTGTAGATTTCGAGAATGTACATTTCACTGTACCAAGATTTACGGAACATTCTGAAAGTTCCCACCTTGCCAGTCCCTGTTCATAATTGCGTCCAAGCACATTTACCGACATATTCCTCTCGCCCACCACCTGGGTTCCGGAAAGAAGCTGTGCCTTGACAACGCATACTCCCTCGTCAATACCTGAAACATATTCACTTCCTGAAGATCTGCTGCCTGCTTCCAGGACGACATCTGAAGCAAACGTGAAGCGAAGGGAATACCGATCATTATTTACACCGTCCCATTGTACAAGAACGCGGTTACGCCCGCCATAAAGACTGATATCTCCCACGACATCACACCTCTCTTCCTCCCCTGTCGTGCAGGAAAGGAAAAGAAGCATCAGAGCAACCAGGGCTACTGTTCTATGGTGCAACCAGGCAAACATCAATCAATATAGAATTTAGGTCCCTTCACTACTGCCGGATTGTTCGCATCACCTTCGTATGAGTGATCCGCGCCGATTATTCGGAACGTACCGGACTTGTGCGGAGATGTGATCTTCGTTCCATTCTGCTGGACTGTACCATCAACACAGACAACGCGAACGATGATTTCCGCCTTTTCTATAGTCTTTGAGAACTTGTATGTAGCCTTGTATGATCTTTCCGTATTGGTCGATCCCGGAAGAACGACATTCGAAGAGACTCCCAGACCAGCAGAAGTTTCATTGGTGCCGGTAATGAGCGACTCCCATCCGCTGCCGCCATCCAGAGAAATCTCGGCATTCCAGAACTTCGGAGCCTGACTTGTTCCCATGACGCCGAAATCAAAATGCAGAGTCTTGCCCTTCTCAATGGAAGCGACAGGAATATGGAACTCTACAGCGTCACCTGTCCATATTTTCTTGAATGTGATGTTACCCTGGGCCGCCATGATGAACACCATTCCATAAGACAGATTTACAGGTACCACCTGCGCATAGATCATCTCATTTGTAGGATAAGTATAAGAGCATACCCGACCTGTTCCTTTGCCGGTAACGGCTCCCGTCTGGCCTGCAGAGGCATAATCCGGATTATAAGTCATATTCCATGACTGGTCAGAAGAGTTGAACAGAAGCGGAATAGTCAGGTCGATATATGAAGCCGACTGAGTCACTGTCACAACCTTGAAGATACCCGGTATGTTCTTAGCCCTGAAAGTTACCACACCATAGCGCATATCATCGCTTGATGAGGCCTCGACCTTTATTGTAACATCTGCATTGCCGTTTCCTGCAGACGGATTCACCGTAAGCCATGACTGAGTACTCTCAGAAACCCACTCGACGTTTGCACTCAGGGCAACCGACAGGTTACCGCCCTCCTTAGCTATGGAGAACTTCTCCTCCGAAACCATGATATACTCATCACCCTGGTTGACAGTCAGATCCACAGACACTCCGCTGCTGACAAAGGTAAGCTTGCCGGATCTTCTGGCTCCTGTCATGTTAGGATCCACCTCAACAGCCACAGCTGTCTTTCCGTACACACCCTCGGAAACCTTGCTCCTGAGCCATCCGGAATCCGATGACACGGTCCAGTCAGCATTTACATCCAGGATAAGCTCGAACGTTTCACCAATGCTCAAGGCATCGACAGAGGTAACCGGAACATCCCCTTTGAGGATATTGATCTGCGCAACAAACCTGCGGTGACATACGCTCAAGACCTTAGTCTGTCCACCATATGTGAAGACTATTTCGCCGATACGGTCAGCGCTGTCTTCATTAGGCTCGATAGGAACCACCGCTATCGTCGAATATCGTCCCTGTTCTCCTTTGAGGGGACCTACTACCGCCCATTCATCCATTGCCTCGGCAGAAGCGGTCCAGTCCCTGTTGGAATAAAGTTTCACAGACTCGCCCTCAAGATTATATGAATCTATATACAAGACACCATCCTGGCCGACACCCTCGACAAACTTCAGTTCAGGGGTTATCGAAGCGGCCGCCTGAGTCAAGGTTACGGTGCGCGAAAAATCACCAGCCTTGACGGTCATGGTACCGGAGCGGGGATTTTCATCCTCATTCGCTATAGGCTCGATAGTAACAACCTGAGGCTCAGCAGATCCCAGGCCTCTTCCTGGCGAGAGTCTGATCCAGTCCAGACCTTCGACATCAAGATGCCATGTTACATTTGACGTGATCCTGAACTCCACTTTGCCATCAGGAATCGCTTCAAACGAATAAGAGTCCTCGAGTCCCTCGACTGTAACACGCGCCTTTTCATCCGATAAGGTGTTTTCACACGAAAGAAGCATTGCCGCCAGTACCGGCAATACAAATATAATCTGCAGATAGCGTTTCATCTTGCAATCAGTTTAGTGTATGCTGTTATTTGCGTTTCTTCTGATAGACCGGGACAGGTGCCTCCCACTCCTCGGTCATCTCGGCAGGCATCATGAACACCTTACCATCCTTTGTACAGAAATAAAGGCGGCTTGGAGAAACCTGATCCGCATGACCATCCGCCCAGAAAGCGTAGAAGCCTTCGTCCGCATCCTGGGGGCGTCTTACATAACCATGGTTATACTCACTGTCATAAGTCAGTACGTCTTTCTTCTTCCATGTCTTTCCCTCGTCACGGCTTACCCAGCGAGCTATTTCTCCTCCGGTTCCCCACTTCTGCGGTCCTTCCTCGGTCGGAGCGATTATCGTCCACTCCTTGCCATCGGTCCAGATACTGCCGCTGTCATAGCAGTGAGTAGATTGGGCAAACTGGCATTCCACCCATTGACTGCCGTCCCAGTGCAAGGTATGCCACTGGCGGATACCACCCTGAGGACCTGTTATGTGGTTGTCGGAAGTGACGTAGAGGATAACCGGATTGACATCCTTATCAAAATTGACATCCTTGATGTAGCAATTGCGTCCCATGGACTGATAATCTCTTACAAGAGCATCATTCTGAAGGGTGACAAGAGGCAGCTCCAACGGTTTGCCATCTACAGTAGTCCATGTCTCACCCCAGTCCTCTGACTGGACAAAATATATGTTTGTCCTTGTATCCACATTGCCGTTGATATGACGGTTGAACGCCGAAACCAGCTTATTTCCACGGCAATTGGTGATCTGATAATGACCGGACTTGGTCTCTTCACCTTCTTTGATCGAAGCTATCTTCTTGTATTCCGTCCATTTCTTTCCTGTCGTGCTTGTCTGATAGAAGATCTGTCTTCTTCCGTCATAACGGGTAAAGAAGAGGAAGAATCCCTTTTCATCACTGTAATGAATCTGAGGATATGCCATGAGGCTTTCATTGACATAGCTGAACGAAGTTATATCATATGGGTTGGTGCTGCGCAGACGTATACCATTACGCTTGGTACTGCGACCTGAAACGAACATCCAGATATAACCATCCTTATCTATCTGAACTACAGGATTATCGTGCGGATCAAGCACGCCGTTCTGTCCCTTGTCATAGACGACTCTCGGCTTCTGAAGCAGGCCGGTATTGTGATCATAACAGCCAATCATGCACTGAAGATACAGTTCTCCATCGGAAGGCGTTCCGCCATAGACGAAGAAGGTCTTGTTGACCTCCGGAGCATAAACTGCCACCGGGACATGCTTCATCGTGTAGGTACCAAGACCTCCGGAATATTTATCGCCATATTCCTGAGGCTGTCCGAGGGTAAACCAGATTCCTCTGTATCCATCGACCACCGCATTTTGATGTGGCAGGGACTGCGGTTTCTGAGCCACTGCAAAAGATAGATTTCCCAATGCAAGAACAGCAAGGAAAAAAAGTCTGACTATCAGTTTCATATCACTTGGGTTATCAATTAGCAAATTAAACAATTATAAGCATATGCATCATAACTGAAAAGGGGCGATGATAGAACAAACAGAGCATGGACCGCAAAAGCAACCACCTGAGACCCCATGAAGACCTGAGCACATAGAAGAAACAGCGCAATTATACAACGTAAAGGGTGAAACCTACACCTATTATATAAAGGCCGAGGAAAATAATTTATATTTGCTTAAAACCGCGAAGAAATGAAACGATTAACCACGATTCTACTCTCTGTAATTGCAGCATTTTCTTTCAATGCCTGCAACGACGAATTGAAAATCACCCTGGAAGACATCGATGTAGAGTTTACCGTCCCTGCAGAAATCACTCTGGAGCCCGGCACTACCACTCTCGATTTCGAAGTCAGGAACGGAAAGGCTCCAAGACCGGACGACATGATCATCCTGAACGGCCCGAGAGGACAGTTCTACTGCAAGATCATTTCGACTGACGAGAAGAAGTTCTCCATCAGCCTGTATGAAAACTTTGCCAATGGAGAACATGAAATCACAATCCAGCGAGGACTCGCTTCGGCATATGCAGGAGTATCGTTCATCACTATCGAGAAGTATGATGACGGAGTACATCCTATGCCTGGCAGCACCATCTATGGCCGTGTTTCCTGCGAAGGAACAGGTATCCCGGGAGTAGTGGTTTCAGACGGAGTGGAAGTCGTAAAGACAGATGATAAAGGAATCTATCAGATTGCATCCAAGAAAACCAACGGTTATGTATTCATTTCTCTTCCAAGCGGTTATCAGGTTGCTCTGGATGTGGTAGTTCCTGAAATATGGATCCCTCTGTCCCTTGCGGAAAGCACTCCGGAAAGAGCGGACTTCGAACTTATGCCGGCAAAAGACCAGACCAACTTCAAGCTCCTGACCTTCGGCGACCTTCACCTTGCGGACAGAAACAAGGACATCGCCCAGTTCCAGTATTTCCTCGAAGATGTGGCCGATTTCAGGAAAAATCATCCGGGAGAACAGATCTATGGACTCACCCTCGGAGACATGACATGGGACAGATACTGGATAACCAACAGCTACTCTTTTGCAGAGTACAAGAACCAGATGAAGCCTCTTGCCGGCTTCCCTGTATTCCAGACCGTCGGCAACCATGACCACGACATCTATCAGGCCGGAGACTTCCTGACCATAAAGCCTTACAGAAAGCACCTTGGCCCTTCGTATTATTCATACAACATCGGTGGAGTCCACCTGGTTTCTCTCGACAATATCGACTGCAGGAACCCGGGAGCGAACATGACAGCTGAATATGGCTCAAGAGTCGTTGCAGAAGAAATAGAATGGCTCAAGAAGGATCTCGCGCATGTATCGAAGGACACTCCGATCATCCTCTCGGTGCACGCACAGATGTACGGCAATCCGGTAGCGACAGTACCTGCGACCGTATCAAGGAGCATGAGCAACGCCGCAGAACTTGAGAGCGTACTTAAGGGATTCAACGAAGTACATGTCTTCACAGCACACACTCACGTGATCTATCATGTCAAGAACGGTAACATATTCGAGCACAATGCAGGAGCTATCTGTGCGACATGGTGGTGGTCCGGTAAATTCAGTCAGGGAGTCAGCGTATGTACTGACGGATCTGCAGCCGGATATACAATAGTAGATGTCAAGGGCAAGGAGATAACCTACCAGTACAAGGCAATCAAGCAGGACATAAAGAAGCAGTTCTATGCCTACGACAGGAATGAAATGGAGCTCAGCAGCACAAAATATGTCCCTAGCGCAAGTGCTGACAACCTTAAGGAGTGGAATGCCAGAGTAAATACCTGGAAATACAAGAGCAGCGACAACTATGTATATATAAACATCTGGAACTGGGATCCTGACTGGAAGGTCGAGGTAAAGGAAGGAAACAACGTGCTTCCTGTCACAATCGTAAGGGACTACGATCCTCTGCACCTTATAGCTCACTCCGCCCACAGACTTAACGGCAGCAGCAATCCGAACTTCCTGACCAATAACGGAGGTGTATTCCACAGAGTAAAGGCAAGCAGCCCGACCTCAACTCTCACGATCAAAGTGACCGACCGCTTCGGAAATGTCTACACGGAAGACATGAAGAGACCTAAGAAATTCGACGTTACAGAATACAAGGCATACTAGAAGCCACATTCGCATACAAACAACAAGGCTGCCCTTTCAGTCATCAACTGTCGGGGCAGCCTTGTTGTTTATAATGAGAATTGTATTATTTCAGTTTGAGTTCTGAGCCTGACAGATTCCATACATCAGGATTCCATCCGAGCTTGGCAGCAACCTTTACAGCTGTGTCATATTCCGCTTTCTGAGCATCGGTAAGTACAGTATTATTATCTGACGTTGCCTGGCCGTCGCCAACAAATGCATTCGAACCGGTACCACCCCAGAGGCAGTTCTTCACAGTCGAAGTAGTCTCTGCAAATCCTACGATTCCACCGACCTTACCAGTTGCAGAAAGTGCACCCGCAGCATAGCAGTTGTCCACCGTGAGCGAAAGTCCCTTGGTATGGCCTACGATTCCGCCCACACCAGATGTAGGAGAAGTGAGGTCTGCCATCGAGAAAGACTTGATGATCTTAACATCACCCGCGGCACTCAGACCGACGATACCGCCGACATCTTCTGCCTTATTGCTGGACATAGCACCTGAATAATAACTGCTGGTTACTGTCAGATTACCCTTATTTACACCCACAAGGCCGCCATACTGCTTGGAAGTACCATAAGCTTCATTTCTTCCGGTAGCATAGCAGTCAGTAATCTCATATGTTCCTGCGTCAAGATATCCTACAAAAGCCGCAGCCTGATATCCGGCCTTGATATTTCCGGTAGCATAGCACTTGCGGAATGTCATGCCATGGCCTGAGTAAGCATCATCACCACCATAGAATCCTCCCACACAACGGCTGTTGGTCTTGGAGTTCTCTATATATCCGCCGGCATGGCAATTCTCAAAACTGATGTTTCCGGTATTGCCTCTTGCAACAAATCCTCCGGTATGATTATCAGATGCCGTGACATCTACTACTGCAGAACAATTGACAAATGACGAATTGGTAACGCTTGCAGCAAATCCTGCTACGACCTTCTTTCCTACAACCGATCCTGTAACATGGACATTTTCAAAAGAAGTAACAAGCACTCCCCTTCCCGGATAGCCCGCAAAACCACAGACCACCGCCAGCGTGCTCATCTCACTCTGGTTGATGGATGCATCCTTGAAATTCACATTCCTGCAAGAACCATATAGAATACCAAAGAATGAAGCCTGGTCTCCGCCGCCCTGACCTGCAGAGATGGTCTGAGGCGCAAAGTTACTGATTGTAAAGCCTTGACCATCAAAGTGTATCTCAGGAATATCAGCAACAGTACGGTCATTGCAGATAGGAGTCCAATCCTTCACATCCTTCATGTCTATGTCCTTTGTCAAGGCCACATAATTCGGCATATCAAATGAGAATTTTGAGGAAAGGGCAAGGAGGTCGTCAACCGATCCGATCTTGAACGGATTGGACTGGGTTCCTTCTACATAAGTACCAAAAGGCTCACATATCACCATGTCATTGGCAGAAACATTCATCTGCTGAGCCGCCTCCTGAGGAACTGCTTCCCCTCCGGCATAATATATCACCGAGAAACCTGATGCAAAATTCTGAGGAAGAATGGAAACATAGTATACTCCAGCATCAATCACAGCCTTTCCGGCAGATGTATCCGGCAAAAGGAACACCGAAGCCTGAGCCTCATCGGATGGCACGAATGAACCATCTGACGGATCCACACTGACTTCGCCTGCAATCTTTTCCGCTCCCAAGCCCTTCAGCTCGATCTTCGTCACATTCTCAGCAATAAGTTCAAGCCTTACCATTGCCGTCACATTCCTGAAAGCAAAATCCGAGGCCGAAGTCTTGGCTACAGCTATATGGCATGACGGATAGTCCTGACGAAGCGCCACCTGCTCAACCGGTACATTCACGGAAAGACGGCCATCTTCATAGAACGCATCAAGCGAATAAGGATACATTGCAATGTATTCATCGCACTTCTGTATCTTTATATTACTCGTAAGCTGTGTAGCATTGCCTGCAGACGCAGCCCTATAAAGAATGGGAGCCCCGTTTGTATATACGCCGACCTGATCCCCTTCTTCCCACTCCAGACTCAAGGTTCCGGCCTGGTCGTCATAAAGACCTCCGACCTTTGAAGCAAGGGAACCCATCTGGGCTGAGAAGGCCACTATTTCACCCGGCACATCAAGAACAGCCGGCTGTTTGTCCTTCTGGCAAGATACTGCCGCCATTGACAATATAATGGCGGCAGTAAAAATTCGTTTCATCATCATTATGCTTATTTAAGTACCGGAGCGTTTCCTGAGAGATCCCAGATATCAGTACTCCAGTTATACTTGACTGCAATTGCTGATGGTGTAGCAAAGGCGGCCTGATCTGCTGCAGGAAGAGATGACAGCAGAGAGGTTCCCTCAACGGTTGCATCTCCTTCACCGACAAAAGCCTCAGAACCTGTTCCTCCCCAGACTGAATTCTTTACCGATGCAGCAGTATCTGTCTTACCGATAATTCCTCCCATGCCGCTTGCAGCAGAAAGCATACCTGCAGCATAGCAGTTCTCTATCGAAAGACCCGTTCCCTTGTTATATCCTACGACACCACCGACGCCATAGGTAGGAGATGTAAGATCTGCAATGGCAAACGAATTGGTGATGACAACATTACCTGCAGCACCGAGACCAAGGATACCTCCCACAGACTCTGCCTTGTTACTTGTAACTGTACCTGCATAATAACAGTTGGTGATTGTAAGGTTGCCTTTGTTCACAGCAACAAGACCACCATACTGCTTTGATGTACCGAAAGCAGTGTTGCTTCCTGTAGCATAGCAATCAGTGATTTCATAAGTTCCGGCATCGAAATATCCGACGAATGCAGCAGCCTGATATGCACCCTTTATATTACCTGTTGCATAACACTTGCTGAATGTCATCTTCGCGCCACTATAAGCCTCATCTCCACCGTAGAATCCACCAAGATAACGGCCGCTTGACTTAGTATTCTCCACAGATCCGGTAGCATAGCAAGATTCGAAGCTGTTGTCTCCGCCACTGGCTCTGCCCACAAATCCTCCTACGTGATTATCTGAAGCCACAACAGATACGGCAGCACTGCAGTTCTTGAACTCTGAGCTGTTGATATTTGCAGCAAATCCGGCAACAACCTTCTTTCCCTTCACGGCTCCTGACACGTGTACATTCTCAAACTTGGTAACGACATCTCCCCTTCCGGCATAACCGGCGAAACCGCATATAGAAGCAGTCGTACTCATTGCAGCCTGAATAAGATTCACGTCAGTCATATTAAGGTTACGGCATGAGCCATAAAGGATTCCGAAGAAGGAAGCCTGGTCTCCACCTGCTCCAGCTGTTACTGTCGCAGGAGCAAAGTTGCTGATGGTATGGTTCTGTCCATCAAAATGAACCTCACGGATATTCGCAACGGTACGGTCGTTATTTATCGGAGTCCATGTCTGTACAGAAGACATATCAATATCAGCTGCCAGCTTTACATAATTTGGAGCAGATGCATCAAGAACGCCGCTGAGGTTGCACAGGTCATGGATGTTCCTGATCACGAACGGATCATTCTCAGCACCTGTTCCGGTAATGTCTGTAAATGCCTTGCCGACCACCAGGCTGCTGCGAGGGATAACGACCTTAGAGTTCACCACGCGTACTTCCTTGTTACCGTCTGCTGTATAAGATGTCACTGTAAATCCTTCTGCGAATGTCTGAGGAAGAACAGAGAAATAGTAAGCTCCGGCCTCAAATGTCTCGCTGCCTGCAGGAGGAGTCACCGTAACGGTCTTTTCCTGGGCTGCTCCATTAGCGAATTCGGCTGTAGCCGCATTCACATTGATGTCTCCGGCTACGGTTTCGCCTGCATTACCCTTGAATTCGATCTTTGTCACATGTCCGCATGTAACATTCACCCTTACAAGTCCGCATACGTTCTGGAAACTGAATGACCTGCCTGTAGCAGAAGCCACCGCAAGATGAGCTGCAAACTCATCCGCCTGCGCAGGCTGAACGGCAGGAAGAGCGGTAGAAATCACACCACCGGCAATTGCAGCCTCAGCATCATATGGATACATTGCATAGTAGGTCGCGGCAGTCTGAAGAGCCGCTCCGGTCAGGGTTGTGCTTGCGCCTGCGGCATCTGCGGCATATTCCACAGGAGCGCCATCCTTATCATATACACCCACCTTATCTCCCGCTTCCCAAAGCACGGTCACCGAACGGGTGTCCGCATTGTATTCAGGAGCAGCCTTAACCGCAATATCTTTTGCAAAATCAGCTGAAAATGTCATCGAACCGCCAACTGAAGGATACTGAACATCAGTTCCAAGATCTTCCTTGTTCACACAAGATGCAGCCGTCATCGCTACGACAAGAGCTGCCGATATAAATTTCTTCATTTCGATCAGATTCAAATTAAAAGATTTCAAAAAGATCATCACCTGAAGAGTAGCCCTCATTAGTGCTGCCTTCATGCCCTGTATCTCCGCTCTGGCAGAGAACGCCTTCGGAATAGATACCGTAGATTACGGTCTTTGGGGAGATATATTCCCCTTTTTCAATCTGTTTCATAGCAACGGAAGTTATTAGTTATTGTTAATCATTTCAATTGTCGGCCACAGTAAAGCCACCGGCAGGATTGCCGTTAACAAAATAACAAAATAACGGGCGAAGGACGATAACTGAAAATCGGCGATGATAGAACAATCGGACCACATGCAATTTCTACATAGGAATGTGGCACAAAAAAGACCGGCTGGTCCGTCATTGCGACTTCACAGCCAGTCCCTATATCAAGACTCAACGCCTATAGCTTTCCGCAATATCGAAGCAATGCCTCAAGGTAATAATAATCTGCATAGGTAAGCGGAACATCGATTTCACTCTTGCCAGGAAGAGAACCGACGCTATGCTTCAACAGGAAGCTGCAGTTCTCGCCAGGCTTTGCCAGATACTCTTCAGAAGCGAGGGTGCGGATCTGTTTCAGAGCCATCTTCCTGCATGCTTTTGAAAGAGCCTTGTCCTTTACATAGTCCGAGAGTTCCAGGAATGCCGAAGCCATTATCGCTCCAGCCGAAGCATCGCGATAAGCGTTCGGAATATCCGGAGCATCAAAGTCCCAGTATGGTATTCCATCCTCCGGAAGCCTCTCAAGAAGCATCCTGGCGATATGCTCGGCCTGATCCAGATATTTCTGGATTCCGGTCTCACGGAACATCATCGTGTATCCGTAAACGGCCCATGCCTGACCTCTTGCCCAAGCAGATTCATGAGCATATCCCTGAGCTGTCTCCTTCTGACGGACACCACCATTGACAGGATCATAATCCACGACATGCCATGTGGTGTAGTCCTGACGGAAATGATGCTTCATGGTAGTATCGGCATGAGTAAGGGCCACATCCAGAAGATGCTGATTTCCTGACATCTTATATGCCTGGGTAAGGATTTCCAGATTCATCATATTGTCGATGATTACAGGATACATCATATGGGCACGTTTCTTTTTGGAAGTATTCCAGCTCTTGATGACACCTGGCACAGGATTGAATCTGGTAGTGAGCAGGTTAGCCGCGTCAATTATCGGCTGACGCCACTTATCTTCTCCCGTTATTCGGTATGCGTTTCCATAACTGCAGTTGATCACGAAGCCGATATCATGATTCCTTATGATCTGTGATTCGCCATACAGTTTTTCGGTATTCTTCTCCGCAAGGGCCTTCACCTGAGTATCTCCGGTGTACATATAGACATACCATAGGCTGCCCGGATAAAAGCCTGAGCACCACCAAGACGCCTTGGATGTACGGAACGCACCATTCTTGATTGATCGCGGAAAAGTGTTTTCATCCAGCCGGGTATCCATCTGGATCATCTGCTGACGTGCCACCTCGAACACGCGGTCAGTCAATTTCTTCATCGACTCCTTGCTTGATAAGCCGCAGAATGGAAACATAGCTACGGCAAGACATAGAATAATCTTCTTCATATTGATTGGCATTTGTATTGGATCAGGACTCAAAAATATCTAAAATTTACCAAACCCCGGCCCGTCCGGGATTCATTATTGCGATTCAGACCTGATTTTTCTATTTTTGCCCATTATGAACAAGAGAGAGAAAGAGATAAGAAGGATCACAATTGCAGGTGCTGTTGTAAACATAGTTCTGACAACGCTGAAGATCATCGCCGGCATACTTGGACGAAGTGCAGCAATGATTGCGGACGGAGTGCATTCGCTTTCCGACCTGTTCAGCGACGTTATAGTACTGATATTCACCCATATATCATCAAAAGGAAAAGACCGTGACCATTCATTCGGCCACGGCAAGTTCGAGACACTCGCAACACTTATCGTAAGTGTGATGCTGGTTGTCGTCGGCGCCGACTTCATGGCCAAAGGAGTCCGGAAGATCATCGGAGTGCTGAACGGAGAGATGATTCCCGTCCCCGGCATGGTGGCTTTTTGGGCTGCAGCTGCATCAATTGCCGCAAAAGAGATACTCTATCATGTCACAGCACGTGTCGGTAAGAAGATAAACAGCCCAGTGGTAATGGCCAACGCATGGCACCACCGCAGTGACGCTTTCTCATCAATCGGAGCTCTTGCAGGTATCGGAGGAGCGATCATCCTCGGTGACAGATGGGCAATCCTCGATCCTCTCGCCTCATGCGGAATCAGCATCGCGATCATTGCAGTCGCAGTGAAGATGGCTCTGCCAAGTCTTGCCGAACTGCTCGAGGCCTCTCTTCCGGAAGAGATGGAAAATGAAATCAAAGAGATTGCCATGTCTGTAGAGGGCGTGGACGACATCCATGAACTCAAGACCAGACGCAACGGCATCTCGGTAATCATTGACGCTCATGTCGTGGTTGACCCGGACATGACCGTAGTGCAGGCGCATGACATATCCACCGCCGTAGAAACAGCCTTACGAAGCAGGTTTGGGGCTGAAACCCAGATCAATATACACGTTGAGCCTGGGAAAGAGGCAGAATAAGCGCCTTGGCATTGTGTACCGCTGGTGCAGCGCCTTCGGCCTTGATGGTCTCGAAATCAAATGCTGCCAGCACCTTATCAAGAGCCTCAAGACTTGCTGTATCTCCGGCAGCAACCCACTCGTCACGAAGGATACAGACCTTTTCATAGTCCTGGATTCCTTCCAGAAGCTTATCGAACCTGAGACTTGTACGGCCCTGCGGATACACACAGTAGCAGTCGCCTGAGGTCCATGTACGGAACCTTGTATCCTTCATAGGCTCGGCAGTCCAATGATTGTATGCCCACCTCAAGTAGCCGTCATAATCCTTGGCGAGTGCATGCCATGGAATCCACACCGCTTCAGCAAGAGGAGACACTGTGAATATGTTAGGGTATCTTTCCGCACAACATGTATAATAAGTGGAAACCTTTCCCTGTTCACGTCTTGCCTTGATCACGTCATCCGGCATCGGCGTCCTGAAGGCCACGCAATAGTCATCGATGTCGGACTCGATCTCAGGATGCCATCCGCCGGCAAGCGACACCTTGAAGTCCGGTTCTGCAGAATATATCACATCAAATGCAGCCTTCATAGCTTCTGCAGGACGCTCATCCATGGCGATCATGGTCTTCTCGAACCATCCCTTCTCACGCAGATGTTGAGCGAAATCAGCTATGAATGTCATCCAGTAGATCCTATATTCATTGGTGCCCGGAGCAGCATTGATAGTAGTCATCTGGCCGGTAGCTTCATCCAGATAATCGAACTGAAGCTTCCACGGAATCAGCGAATAGCAGTTGATCTGCTTGTCGATGCCAAGAGACATCATGAATTCCACCCACTTGTCAAAGACCTCGTAACCATATTCCCACGGCCCGTCCTTCTTCAGGGTCTTGGTCACCATCGAGCCGTATGGGTCCTCGGTCTGACCGTTCCATGGACGGTCAAGGATTGTTGCGGTGATGACTTTCTGACCGGCATCCGCAAGCATCTGCATCACAGGACGCATCTTCTCGAAATGTTCCTCGCTCCAAAGCTCCACGCCTTCTACTCTGGCAACAGAATACGGATTCTGCCACAGGTCAAGGTGGAATTTCCAATCCTTCGGTTCTGGAAGAACACGGTCCGTCACTTCGAGTGATACAGGAAGCTTCATTGCCGCCATACCTTTGCCCTTGAGCATAAGGCTACCTTCATATATTCCCGGAACTGCATCTGCAGGCACATCAACCGTAACCCACACTGGCTGGCAGTTTCCAGCCTTCACATCCGCCAAAGCCTCGAGGTCCACCATATCTGCAACCATAAGCGAGTCGAACTGTCCCTTAGGACGATGACCGCACTGGCGGTATCCTTCAATGAAATGGTCCGCCCAGACATAACGTACGAAACGGGCGCTTGAAGCAGACGCAGGAATAACTCCGCCTTTTCCTTTCAGCTGGCTTACACTCACCTTAAGGCCTTCTACATCTTCAGGAGACCATATGACTGCCTCTGCAAAAACCTTCTCACCCCTCCAGGCCGGATATCTGAAAGCCTGGTCGGCGAGAGCCTCAGGAGCAGAGCACTGCTCATATCTTACATCTGTATCTCCCCATGAGAAGATGAAACCATCTGCAACCTTAGAACATGACATCAGGACTGACAAGCCCAGAAGAAGAAATATATGCTTCATACAATTTTATATTTATCTTTTGCAAAGATATAAAAAAAGGACAGCGTAACTCACGTCATGCTGTCCAAAAGAAGTTTCATCAGTTTAAGTAATTCAACCAATGCAAAAGTAACAATATGAGAAATATATTGTAATGCAATCGGTAAATTTAATCAGTCATCAAATCAACGCACTGATTATCAACACACTTAAACTGACATATTTTTCTACTTTATCAAATATTCATATATTTCCCGATAAGGATTCTTGGCACATTTGTACCTCGAATCGTTCAAAAACATAGCCTGCTGGGCACGGGCGAAACGAGCTTCCGCCTCATTCATCAGGTCAAAAGTCTTGGCTACATAATTACCGATTCTGTGAGACTCCAGATTGAAGCCGGCCCTTTCTCGCAATGCCTTCAAAGCCCTTCGGCGGGCGAAGACACCGGAATCCTGCCAGACCTGGAACATCTCCTTGGCAAACTCATGAAGCCCAGCTGCAGCAGCCGCCTCGAAACGCGCATCGGAGCATGCCCTTTCGTAAGACTCGAGCGACTCTTCAGCCTGGCGCTTAAGGTCATCCGGATCGAAGGCTTCATCCACCTTCTGCGCGACGTCGGCATATACGCGCACGAATTCCTCCGTATCCTCCGCCGTCAGCAGTTCTTTGGGCATATATCCGCCTCCAAGCAGCATGTCCAGCAGGTCATATGCACGCACCTGGGCCTCTAAGGTCCACGGGCCGCCTTCAGCTATATTACGCACATCGGATGTGCAACGGGCAATCACTGTCATGATTTCTTTCTGATAATTCCCCATGCGAGGGCAAGGTAAAACAATATAAGTATGGTATGGACTCCGAGCTTGAGCGCAAGAGACCATCCCGAAAAGGCTACATCCAGCAGCAGCGAGAGCCCATAGACACCACCCATGGCCACGAATATCAGCAGGAGGCGGCCCCAACGATATGGAATCGGATAATATTTCGCTCCCAGCACGGCACTTACGACGAACATCACCACATAACTTGCGAGGTGGCCGAACGCAGCAGCCCAATATGAATACTTCGGCATGAAGAGCACTATGACTATTGCAGTCACGACCAGACCGGAAAGGGTGATCCATATGGCCATGTCGGTCTTGCCGGAAAGCTTGTACCACATGGACACATTGAAGAGCATTCCAAGAATCATGTATGAAAGGAGCATGACCGGAACTATGCCGACAGCCTCTCTGAAATGAGGTCCGAGAATGAGGGAGATGATATCAATATATAATATGACTCCGAGGAACACAAGTCCGCAGAACGCAGTGAAATACTCCTGCACGCTGGCATAGAGAGCCGGTGACTTCTTGTCGGAGGCGCGCTTGAAGAAGAACGGCTCGGCGGCATATCTGAACATCTGTATGAACAGATTCATGATTACCGCAAGCTTGACGGCTGCCTGATACAGCCCCAGGCTGGAGCGCCATGCATCCGCATTGGTATCGAAATACCTGAAGAGGATCCTGTCCAGAAAATCATTGACAACTCCCGGGAGAGATGCAACCATCAGCGGAAGCGAATATGCCAGCATCTGCCTGAGAAGTTTCGG
>JAEIGA010002206.1_pt1 | contig 31141 bp, 30 predicted proteins | sample 9270691 | NCBI WGS metagenome assembly JAEIGA01 (sample SAMN17057246, study PRJNA624740) | gut metagenome | biome: biome; isolation source: fecal sample | host: Bos grunniens | place: China: Xizang | collected 2019
AAATAATAAATCTGTTCGGTGAACTACGCCATGTGGGTGTGGATAACTTATTAAAAAAGCAAAGAATTGTGGGAAGTTATCAACATTTGTAGTTGTGCGGGGCTTTGGATTGATAAAAATAAATTTATTCTTTATCGCTGCTTATGCTGCCAGCATAGTTGTAAAAATTTGTCGAACATGATATGCTAATATTAACTATATGCAAAGGATAAAAGAACATGAGAAAAGACACTTCAAAGATTGTTAAGGATTTAGGGCTTTGTCCTGACTTCAATACCTTCTACAACGAAAACAAAGACTACATGGTTTCAAATACACTTTCAGAAATGTTAGAGCAACTGTTAAATAAAAAATCTCTCAAGAAATCGCAAGTCATTAAGAATGCAGAACTTTCTGAAGTTTATGCATATCAAATCTTCTCAGGACTCCGCGTGCCGGAACGCAAGAAATTATTGTGCCTTGCAGTTGGCATGTCCTTGAATCTTGATGAGGTGCAAACTTTGCTTAAATGTGCCGGATACTCTCCACTTTATGTAAAGTTGCCATTCGACAGCATAATACTTTACGGCATCTGTAAGAAACTTTCAGTAGTTGAAATTAATGAACTACTATTTGAATATAATTTAGAAACTTTGGGGTAAAAGAACTAATGAAAAAATGTCCATTTTGTAAGGCAGAAATTGAAGAGAATGCACGTTTTTGCCTTTACTGCATGACCTCTCTTGAAGATAAACAAGAGATTGCAATTCCAAAAGAAAAAAACAAACGGTGGCTTGTAGTACTTGCCGCCGTTTTGGTGTATGTACTTGTAGTTTTTAGTATTTGTTTGGCGTCAAGAAAAGATTCACCTAACAACACCTCTAACGGAGCATCTTCTGAATCCCAAACTTTACTTGAAAATGATTCAAACACATCTACAGATGACACAAACGCTATAGTAGATGATTCTGCACAAGACAATGACTTAATTGCAGGAAGTCAATCTGCGTTATCTGGTGAGAACGGTGCAAATCAAAATAGTCCACAATCTAACCCCCCGGCTAATAACGAGAACGCAAACAATAATCCATCTGCGAACCCAACCACAGGACCAGCAAATTCGGGAAACCCATCCACAGAATCTACCGGTTCGAATATTCCAACTACAGGGAATGGAGGCTCTAATACTACGACTTCCTCCGGGGAACAAGAAAAAGGTGAGAATAGTCCGTCAGATTCAACACCTGAACCTTCTGTTTCTACTGCAACATATGTGTATCGGTATGCAAAATATGGTGATGATTTTTCAGTAAGCACTGATTTAGACGATTGTGTTGTTATAACTGGTGTCAGTACCGCTTCATCAAATGGCGAGTATATTATTCCAGAAACATTAGGCGGCAAAAAAGTCATTGCCATCATGGGACTGGCCTTTTGCAATGCCAACGTCAAAGATACTGTCAAAAAAGTTGTAGTTCCTGCAAGCGTTAAAACAATATGGGGCAATGCATTTGCTAATTGTTATAATCTAACGGATATTTATTTTCGTGGTCAATCAATATATGTAGAAGGAAATGCCTTTGCGGCCAAAACGAATCGTACGGGAACTTTGACAATTCACTGCTCATACAACTGCTCCGACAGAAATTTTAGATATTACAGAAACAGTGCCGTCAATTATGATGCACTATATGAAGAATGGAACGGTTAAAACTATGACAAGAGAACAATATTTAACCCAACTTTTTTCGATATATTCATTAGTATCCGTATTAAGTGATAAAAACGAATGCAAAGTGTTACGAATTAGAAACAAATCTTCCCAAAAGGATATAGTTGTACGCAGCTTTCCTAAAGAATTCCCGGCATATGAGGAATTATATTGCATCAAATCAGAAAATTTACCACTGATTCTTGATGTTATAAATCTGGATGACGGGCAAATCGTACTGGAGGAATTTATTGACGGGATAACCATATCGCAAGTGATGGAAACCGGACGCTATCGATATTCAGGAGCAAAAAAGGTTTTGAAATCTGTATGTACTGCTTTACATATTTTGCATGAGCGTAACCTTGTTCATCGAGATGTAAAACCGGAAAATGTAATTATAACTAAAACAGGACGAGTTGTTTTGATTGATTTCAATGCCTCTCGCAAAGTTTCCACAGCCAGTAAAGATACTGTGGTAATGGGCACTGTGGGCTATGCCTCTCCTGAGCAATTAGGGCTCTCACAAAGTGATGCCAGAACAGACATATATGCAACCGGCGTGCTATTAAATGTTATGATTACTGGCAAACATCCGAGTGAAAAACTGGCTCACGGAAAAGTTGGACGCATTGTACGAAAATGTACAAGTGTAAGTCCGGATGAACGCTATCAAACAGTAGAAAAACTTATAAAGGTATTATAAAATCGGAGTGGATTCCACTCCGATTTCGTTATAATGACTGCATAGATGAATCATTTTTAAACTCGCGAAATTCCGCGAGTTTATTCTGTATCCTCTGTTTCAATTTCATTCAAATTTCTTACAACAATCATCACATAATGTTTTTATCCATGGTATATCTGTTCGTATCGTGCCCTCTTTCCCACACATCTCACATACAAATTTACTGTGATTCTCATATTTGCGAACTATTTGTTCAATATCTTTCCTAATTTCATTGCTAGATGTATCTATATCTTTATGATAATAATAAAAGCGCAATGTGCCGAATTTTTCTTTTACTTGTCCAACCTCAATGTCTACCTCTTCATTGTCTTTTTCATATCTATCGGTAATCTCTTGACATAAATCATACAATAATTGATACCAGCCATCTGCACACTCGCAGCATCTATTCATAAATGGAAACGCAGTTCTTAGTTTCTGTTCTAATGTTGTTTTCAACTCAATTCACCTTCCTCCACCGTTGCCTCTATCAATTCAGTAACAATTGTATTTAATTGTGTGGCATTCTTGGAGGTAATAACAGTTTCTCCCAGTTCCTCTTCCAATTCTCTCCTTGCATTCCCTGCAATACTCCCACCCCGTTTTGCCACTTTTCTACTCTCTGTAAATGTTTCAGGTTTCGTTCTTGCAGAAATATCCTTTGTGGCAGTTTCAGCAAGCATATTCAATATAATTTCTGTCGTGCTCATATTATCTCGGAGATTTTCTTTTTTCAGTCCTTTCAAATCTTTGTATTCTCTGGTTGTCATTCCGGACCACGCACGACTGATCTCATCAGTTAATATGGCATATTCATTTCCACTTTTAATTCCTCTTTGTTTCCATTCTGTTGTCAGTTCATTTCTCACACGGATAGATAATAATCTCTGATGAATCCAATCTTCGCTATACCCTTTCTTCATGTATGTATCTAGCGCACGATCTATTGCTAATTCCGGATCGATAGTTTCTTCCATTCTTTCACGTCCAACTTGTGCTAACCACATCTTAAAAGGCTCTGCTTTCTTCGATGGAATAGATTGAATGATACGTAGTAATTGTTCGGTATCCGCAACATCTGTTTTATATCTTTTTCCATCCTTTGGCGATTTCAATTTCAGTTGCTGACAATTTGTCAGCAACTGATTTGCACCTTCTTCTTTTAACCTTTCTTTCAGCTTGGCCCAATAATTAGTTGCTCCTCTTGGTGTCTCTTGCTCCGTCAGCACACCAACAACATCCACCACTGAAAAATACCACTCTTCTTTTTCCGCATCCCATGCTGTTCGAATCTGCTGTTCTTCAAACAATTGAATCTTATCATTCATGTGTCATATCCCCTTTCATTAACTTTTCCATTCGTATCTTATATTCTATCAATCGGAATAGATACTCCGGCATCTGCCTATTGCCCAATTCCCAATCCTGAACTGTACGATATGGAATATTAAAATACTCTGCAAACTCCCTCCGATTCATTCCCGTTCTTTTTCTGATTTCAATTAGTTGTTTTTTCATATCACGCCCTCTTCTCGTATACGCTTTGCGTATATTAATTATATGTCATGCAGCCTTGTAAATCAAGTGTTTTTGGCTAATTTAGACACTATCTGTTTTGTCGCAAATCTAATATAACTTTTGCGACAAAAATTATCCTCTTTTCGAAAGAAAACCGGATGAACATAACGCTCATCCGGCATCATAATATGTAGACTACACCTCGCTTTTTTAACCAAAAACCGATTTTGACCGGATTTTGTGCAAATTGAGTTGGACAAAAATCAGCGAAACCCCTAGTGTTTTCTCGACTTTTGTCCTATTATACCATATTCCTCTATACGACGTACAATTCCTGTTGCTTTCATATATAAATTTCTCCTTTTAACAAATTTTACTCTGTGAGTATTATCTGTAAAAGGAGAAATAATATACCAAAGTTCATGTCAAAAATAGTGCGCATGCTTATAGCATAAGAAAATCAAACATTGAACATACTCTTATTTATTTGAATTGCGAGGATATACCATATGAATTTCGTATTAAATCTAATAGGTATTATAGTAGTTTTGACAATCTGCTGGCTTTTTTCACGGAATCGCCATGCTGTAAACTGGAAAATGATTGTCAAAGCACTTCTTATAGAATTTATCATTGCTTTTTTTGTAGTCAAAATTCCTTTTGGCAAAAAAATCATCACACTCATTTCAAACGGATTGACACTGCTTATTAACTGTGGTAGCGAAGGTTTGTCCTTTGTCTTTGGAGATCTTTATGACAGTTCCAAACTGAGTGTTTTTATAATTCAAAGTCTGGGAACTATCATTTTCATTTCAGCGTTAGTAGGAGCACTGTATTATCTCGGAGTGATTGGTTTTATTGTGAAATGGGTTGGAAAAGCGATAGGGAAACTTATGGGGACAACAGAGGTTGAAAGTTTTGTCGCTGTTGCAAATATGTTCCTCGGACACACAGACAGTCCAATCTTAGTCAGCAAATACCTAAAGTATTTGACTGAAAGCGAAATATTTGTCATATTAGTATCCGGCATGGGAAGTATATCTGCATCCATTCTCGGTGGTTACCAGGCGCTTGGAATTCCAATGGAATATTTGCTGATTGCAAGTGCAATGGTTCCGATTGGTAGTATACTGATTTCTAAGATTATCTATCCCCAGACAGAACAAATACATTCCATATCAGATGTGAAAATAGAATCAAAAGGAACGAATTCTAATGTGATAGATGCACTTGCAGAGGGCGCATCAACCGGTATGCAGATCGTAATTTCAATCGGTGCAACACTTGTAGGATTTATCGGTGCCGTTGCTGTTATCAACCTTTTTTTAGGACTCTTCAATCTCAATTTGGAACAAATTTTTGGCTATCTGTTTGCTCCTTTTGGATTTCTTCTAGGTTTAGATGGAAAAGAAATTTTGTTAGAAGGAACCTTATTGGGAAATAAACTCATCCTAAATGAATTTATTGCATTTAGTGAACTTTCCACACATCTTGGCGAACTGGACGCAAGATCAGGTATGATTTGTGCTATCTCACTCTGCGGATTTGCAAATCTTTCCAGTATGGGAATGTGCATTGGCAGTATTGGTGTCCTTTGCCCGGAAAAAAGAAGCGTTATTTCACGCCTTGTTTTTCCCGCCATGGTAGGCGGTGTCTTTGTCAGCATATTGAGTGCCTTATTGGTTAGTATTGTTTTCCTTTTTTAGCAGGCAACACTTTTGTATGAAAGTATTGTCTGCTATTGTTCTTTATGCTAAATTATAATTATAAGATTTATTAAAGGAGGTAACCCGTTTATGAAACAATTAAATGAAAAGGTTGCTATTGTGACAGGTGCAGGTCAAGGGATCGGAAAAGGTATTGCACTCTGTCTTGCAAAAAGAGGGGTTAAGGTTGTATGTACAGGAAGAAGACCTGAACCTATTGAAGAAACTGTAGCGGAAATCAAAGCCATCGGCGGCGAAGCTTTTGCCATGACTTGTGACTCTGCTGACCGCGCACGCGTAAAAGAAGTAGTTGCAAAAACAGTGGAAACTTACGGCACTGTAGATGTTGTGGTAAACAATGCGCAAGCCGTTGCGAAATCCATGCCTGTAGAAGAAGTTACATATGACTTAATGTATCTTGCATGGTCTACAGGAACCATCGGCTCACTCAACTTCATGCAGGAATGTTTCCCATATATGAAGGAGCAAGGTGAAGGTCGTATTATCAACTTTGCATCTGCTACCGGAATGTTTGGATACGCAGGCAACCTTGCATACGGTTCAAACAAAGAGGCTATTCGTGGGCTTACCAAGATTGCTGCTAAGGAATGGGGACAATATGGTATCTGTGTTAACTGTGTTCTTCCTGGTGCGGAATCTCCTGCTGCAAAAGAATGGGCGAAGAAGTTCCCTGAAAAATACAATGCAATTTTAATGCAACAACCAATGCGTCGTCTGGGTGATTCTGAAAATGACATCGCACCAGTTATCGCATTCCTTGCAGGACCGGATTCTTGCTACTACTCAGGACAATGCATGTTACTTGACGGTGCTTATTCTATTGCGCCATAATGAATACGGACTATATAACAATGAGTTTGCTTGCAATGGGACTGCAGATTAAAATGCAGTCCCATTATCTTTTTCAGAAAATATATTGTCAACTTTCACTTCATTATGCTAAAATATACGCATTATCGAAGTAGAGGTAAGAATATGAGTCTGAAAATTCCAATTGAGACTTCCGCAAGACACGTACATGTCTGCGAGGAAGACTTTAAGAAATTATTTGGCGAAGACGCTGAGTTGACTTATGTGCATGAATTAAGTCAGCCAGGGCAATATTTATGTAAAGAGCGTATTACAATTGTTGGTCCAAGAGGCAAATTCGAAAATGTTGCCATACTGGGTCCTTATCGTAAGGAAACTCAGATTGAATTATCGATGACAGATACGAGAAAAATTGGTGTTCCTGGTGTAATTCGTCAATCCGGTCACACTGACGGAACTCCGGGATGTTCATTAATCGGACCGAAAGGAACAATTGAACTTGAAAAAGGTGTTATTGTGGCGAAACGCCATATACATATGACTCCACTAGAAGCAAGTCGCGCACGTGTACGGGATAATGATGAGGTTTTTGTTATCACGGAAAGCTACGAACGTGGACTGATTTTCGCAGACGTGGTAGTTCGTGTGAGTCCATCCTTTAAACTGGCGATGCATGTAGACACTGATGAAGCCAATGCATTTGCAAGTGATGTGGCACCAACCGGTGCGATACTCAAACTGTTTGATGGGCAAACCTACAGCTTGCAACAATGGGCTGACGAGATTCAATCAGGAATCAATCGATAAATAACGACATAACAAACAAGGAGATACGGAAAATTCCGTACCTCCTATTTTATTATTATTTATCTGTTTTTTCTGAAGAATCCTTACTTGTATCTTCTGTCTTCTTATCTTCTTCTTTTTTCTGTTCTACTGCAGAAATTTTCAGACCTTCTAAACTGATTTTGTCCCAAACTTTATCATTCACTTTGATTTTGGTGTCTTTTGTCCATTTTTCAACAGTTTCTTTGTAGAATTCATCTTTGCGTTCTTCGATGATTTCTTTCTTTTCAGCTTCTGTTGCGTCTTTGTCTAATAGGCTTGTAACCTGAGCTACATAGATTGCTGATTCACCTTCAATAACATCTGTAAATCCGTTAAGTTCCAATTTATCTGCTGCTTTCACCAATTTTTCATCCATTTCAGAACGGTCTACACTAAATGCAGCTTTTGTTGCAGTTAATTTCTGTTCTTTTGCGTAGCTTTCTAAATTACCATTGGCTTTTGCACCGTCCAATAAAGCCTTCGCATCTTTTTTCAGTTTCTTAACTTCATCATCAGACAATTCACTTGTTTGACCGGTACTGCTATCTTGTTTTACTGTATCATATTTTACATAATACATAATTTTTTGTGCAGCTTCTTCGTCTTTCACTTCCGGTGTGTGTGATCCTTTTACAGCATCATACATCTTTTCGCTGATCGTTACTAATCTTAAATATTCCGCTGCATATTCAGCAGATACCTTTTCTTTTACTTCGTCCTTGTTTGCTTTTGCAAATGCTTTGGCTGCTTCTTCAATCTTAGCAGTCTCATCCTCTGTTAGAGCTACTTTGTAATCTGCTGCATGCGCATCGAGAACGTATAACTGTTGAAGAGATTTTATGGTATCTTCTTTCATACTTTCTTCGTATGTCTTACCTTCTTCTACTTCCATGTCCCATTCCATAACATATCCGTATGACTGGTACATCTCCATCTGTTGTTCCATCATAGATTGTTGGTATCTTACGAAAAAGTTTGCCATACCAAGTTCAACCTTCTTATCACCAACTGTCATAACGATTTCTTTGTTATCGATTGGTTTTTGTTTTTGACAACCTGTCAATGCTGATATAGAAAGCGCTGCCACAGCAGCGAGTGCCACTATCTTTTTTATTGATTTCATGAATAAATCCTCCTTCGTGCTTCTAACACAGTATTATAACTCTTTTTTCTCAATCAAGCAACGTTTTTATGCTATTTAACACATTTTTCACAAGCTCTAAAATATCTTCATCCTTTTCTTTTTTGTTTTTAGCAAGCTTTTTATAGGTAAAATATGGATTCGTGTCCACAGTAAACTTTAAATTCCCCTTATACGTCTCAATCATAGGAGCAATTTTCTCCACCTTCACCTTTGCCTTCTCGTACATGATAAATTTAATGACATCCCCTTTTTGCTCCACACTGATAACATATGCCTGATGTGCCAATGCTTTCAAGAGTGCAATATGAAGAAGCTGTTGTACCTTCTTTGGAACGTCCCCAAAACGGTCTATCAACTCCTCTAGCATGTCATCCATTTCCTCTTCATTTTCAATAGATGCGATACGTTTGTAAATATCTAACTTTTGATATTCATTTGGGATATAAGAAGCTGGAATAAATGCATCCACATTTAAATCAACTGTGGTTGTATAAGGCTCCTCTTCCAATTCGCCCTTCAAATGCTTCACCGCTTCATTCAGCATCTTGCAGTACAAATCATAACCTACTGCTTCCATATGACCATGCTGCTCAGCACCTAATAGGTTCCCGGCACCACGGATTTCCAAATCCCGCATGGCAATCTTAAATCCGGAACCCAAATCTGTAAATTCACGGATAGCGGCAAGCCTTTTTTCTGCCACTTCACGCAGTAATTTATCACGGCGATACATCAAGAATGCATATGCCATACGGTTGGAACGCCCAACACGTCCTCGAAGCTGATACATCTGCGACAACCCCAATTGGTCTGCATCATGAATAATCATGGTGTTGGCATTCGAAATGTCTAAGCCCGTCTCTATAATGGTAGTGGAAACAAGCACATCGATTTCTCCGTTGATAAAATCCAGCATGATGCTTTCCAATTTGTGTTCTCTCATCTGCCCATGGGCATATGCCACTGTTGCTTCCGGAACCAACTTTTGAATTTTAGCTGCTATTTCGTCGATATCCTTAACCTTGTTATATACATAGTAGACTTGCCCTTGACGGGATAATTCTCTCTGAATAGCCTCACGCACCATTTCATCATTATATTCCATGACATAGGTCTGAATCGGCATACGGTCATTTGGCGCTTCTTCCAGAACACTCATATCACGAATTCCAATCAAACTCATATGAAGGGTTCTTGGAATCGGTGTTGCTGTCAATGTTAACACATCGATATTTTCCTTCAGTTTTTTAATCTTTTCCTTATGCTGGACACCAAATCGTTGTTCTTCGTCGATAATCAAAAGTCCCAAATCTTTATACTCAATATCATCGTTGAGCACACGATGGGTTCCTATAATAATGTCGACAAGACCGCGTTTGGTATCTTCTATTGTTTTCTTCTGCTGTGCGCTGGTACGAAATCTGCACATCAAATCTACGCGCACTGGGAATTCCTTCATACGTTGCACGAAGGTATTATAGTGTTGCTGCGCAAGGACCGTTGTAGGCACAAGATAAACCACTTGTTTGTTCTCCTGCACAGCCTTAAAGGCAGCACGAATGGCAATCTCCGTTTTGCCATAACCAACATCCCCGCAAATCAGACGATCCATAATCTTGGTACTTTCCATATCCCGCTTGACTGCCTCAATGGCGAGCAATTGGTCATCCGTCTCTTCGAAAGGAAACATCTCCTCAAATTCCCTTTGCCAAACCGTATCTTCTCCGTATACAAAGCCTGCCTTTTGCTGTCTTGCCGCGTATAATTCAACTAAATCCTTTGCAATCTCCTTGATGGCACCTCGCACTCGGCTCTTGGTTTTATTCCATTCCTGACCGCCCAAACGATTCAGCTTCGGCTTTTTCGCATCCGCGCTGGCATATTTTTGAATCAAATCCAATTGGGTAGCCGGAATATAAAGATTGCCTCCTCCGGCGTAGGATATCTTCATGTAATCCTTGGCTACTTTGTCAATTTCTATTTTCTCAATGCCTTGATAAATTCCAAGGCCATGATTCTCATGCACCACATAATCGCCGGCTTTAAGCTCAGCGAAATTGAGAATCTTCTGACCCTCATAGGTCTTACGTTTCTTTTTCTTCTTTGCCTTTCCGAAAATGTCCGTTTCCGAAATCACCATGAACTTTAACATCGGATATTCATATCCTTCTGTCACATGTCCATAGGTTACCAGAATTTCACCTTCTAAAACCTCACGTTCAAAATCTTCACTATAAAAACTGCTCAAATTATAATCCCGCAAATCCTCTGCAAGACGTTTGGCTCTTGTTTTAGAGCCTGATAAAAGCACAACCCGATATCCCGTTCGTTTCAAACGCTTTAAGTCTCTCGTTAAAAGTTCAAAGCTATTATTGTATGGATTCACACTCTTGCTCTGCAAATGAAAAACCTCACGTGCTTTTAACTCCTTGCATTTCATTTCTAACGCAGAGAATGCAACGCAATGGAATTCGTTCATCTTATCCGCCACTTCTTTTGCAGTAAATAATATCATTTCCTCGTCTGAAACATCATATCCACTCTCCATGCGATTGGCTTGGGCCTGCACGAATTCTGCAGCAACCCCTTCACCGGTTTCTATCAGACGAACCGGTTCGTCCAAAAACAAAACCGTCTTATCCGTATCAAAATAGTCCAAAAGAGAAACTCGTTTGGACTCTTCCTCCGGGAAATCGCTGGCAGGATATATAGCAATCTGCTCCAGATTTTCGATGGAACGTTGGCTTTCCACATCAAAGGTACGGATAGAATCAATCTCATCTCCCCACAATTCAATTCGAATCGGAACTTCTTCTGTCAGTGGATAAACATCCAGTATACCACCACGCACAGCAAACTGCCCCGGTCCGGAAATTTCTTCCTCCCTATCGTATCCCAAAGATACCATATCTCGTTTCAACTGTTCAAAATCAACCGTTTCGCCAAGCTTAAAAACACGAATTCTCTCTTTCATCACACTGAAAGGCAACAGTGCATCCATAAATCCGTCGAAACTGGTTACCAGTGTTACATTCTCTTGCTCCATCATTGCCTGGAATACTTCCATCCGTTGTTTGAGCAAATACTTCCCACGCAAATCCGCCTGATAAAAAAGCAAATCCTTCGCCGGATAGAGATAGACATTGCTGTCTAAAAAACGATATTCTTCATATATTTGTTTCGCTTTCATCTCACTAGAAACAGCGATGATTTTAAAATTAAAACCATCGCCCAGTGCATACATCATATGTGTTTTTTGAGAATTTACACAGCCTGCAAACTGTAAAATCCCCTTCTCTTTTTTGCATTTCTTCTGAACTGTCTCAAATTCCGCCAGTTCCATAAGTGGTGCTATGAAAGCCTTCATATTTACTCCTTCACAACTTTTTTGTTAAATTCGTTCATGGCCGCATCAACCTCACCCTGCAGCATCAATTCTACAGCATTCACTGCTTTTTTATATCCATCCTCCATCTGTTCTTTTTCACCTTTGGAAAAATGTCCGAGTACATAATCAGCAAGGTCATAACCCTTTGGTTTCTCTCCAACTCCCACCTTGATTCGATGGAATACATTTGTCCCCAAATGCTGAATGATATTCTTAATTCCGTTATGGCCCCCTGCACTTCCTTTTTTACGAATACGGAGTTGTCCTACATCCAGACTAATATCATCAAAAATAACCAGAAGCTCAGTTTCAACGTCTACCTTGTAAAAATCCAAAACAGAACGCACACTCTCACCACTCAGATTCATATAGGTCTGCGGTTTTACCAGGATAACCTTTTGTCCCCCAATAATACCTTTCCCGCAAAAAGCACGGTGCTTACGCTCCGTAACCGATATATTATATTTGTCCGCTATTTGGTCTATTACATCAAATCCTACATTATGACGAGTACCAGCGTACTCAGCTGTCGGATTACCAAGTCCTACTATAATAAACATAGTTTACACCTCTTTTCATTCTGTCCTTTATATTTTACAAGAATGTACTTCGTTTGTCACGCAAAACCAATGAATAATTTTCCTTTCCCCTACATACACTATAAAAAAAGAAATTTCATCCATTTAGGAGGCACTTATGAGTTCTAAGACAAGAATTGTGGTCTTGCACATGAAAGAGATTATTTACACTGCGGTGTTTGCCTTACTCGGCATTTTATTAATTATATTATTAGCATTTATGTTTTTTCCAAAACAAAAAGATGCAAAAAAACAGGAACAACGCTATATTCCGGGAATCTATACTTCCACCATCACACTAAACAATACAACTTTAGAAGTAGAAGTTTCCCTCGACAGCTCACATATTAATGCCATTCGTTTCACGAATTTAGACGAATCAGTTGCTACCATGTATCCTCTGGCACAGCCAACCATTGAATACATTGCTGAGCAGATTTACGAAACACAATCATTAGAAGATATAGCATACAGCAAGGACAGTCCTTATACGTCGCAGGTGATATTAAACGCTATTGAGGAAGCCATAGAAAAAGGAAAAACAGAGTAAAGTTTAGTTTACTTTATGAGGCATTTGTGGTACGATTTTAGAAGATAAAAATTCTAAAGGAGAAACGGAAAATGAACAACCAAACAAAAGACGGCATTTACAATGTCAAAGAACTTGGTACCGGAAAAACAATTGTTCTCGGACTTCAGCACATGTTTGCAATGTTCGGTTCAACCGTTCTGGTTCCACTACTCACAGGCTTGGATGTTTCTACAACTCTGTTATTCGCAGGTTTAGGAACACTCCTCTTCCACTTGTTAACCAAAGGAAAGGTTCCTGCATTCTTAGGTTCCTCTTTCGCATTCTTAGGCGGCTATTTTGCAATTGCTCCTAAGTTAGAAAGTGGTGCTCCTAACATCGAAATGATTCCATATGCATGTTTCGGTGTGGCTTGTGCAGGTTTACTTTATCTTGTTCTGGCAGCCTTGATTAAACTCTTCTCTGCCGGAAAGATCATGAAATTCTTCCCACCAATTGTTACAGGCCCTATTATCATTGCCATTGGTCTGACACTGTCTCAATCAGCAATTGACAGTTGTTCTTCCAACTGGTTGGTTGCCCTTGTTGCAATTGTAGTTGTTATCTTATGTAACATCTTTGGTAAAGGCATGATTAAAATCGTACCTATCTTAATTGGTGTTGTTGCTTCTTACGTTGTGGGAATCATTGCAGGAGAAGTTGATTTTTCAGGTGTGGCAAGCGCAGCTTGGATTGGTCTTCCAATTAACAAGGATGCAACAGTACTCGGCTTATTCAATAATTTTGATGCATCCAAGTTAATTACTGCAATTATCACCATTATGCCGATCGCACTTGCAACCATTGTAGAACACATCGGAGATGTTTCTGCGATTTCTTCAACAACCGGCATCAACTATATTAAGGAACCAGGACTTCACAGAACCTTACTTGGAGATGGACTTGCTACTATCGTAGCTTCCCTTTTTGGAGCACCTGCTAATACAACCTACGGTGAAAATACTGGTGTATTAAACCTTTCAAAAGTTTATGATCCATTTGTTGTAAGATTGGCAGCATGTTTTGCGATCTTCTTCTCTTTCTGTCCGAAGTTCTCTGCAATTATTCAGGCAATGCCTACTGCTACTGTTGGTGGTATCTCATTGGTACTTTACGGTATGATTTCTGCAGTTGGTGTTCGTAATGTAGTAGAAAATCAAGTGGATTTTGCAAAATCTCGTAACGTAATTATCGCAGCCTTGATTCTAGTACTTTCAATCGGTATCAATTACAGTGCTGCTGGTAATATTTCTTTCCAACTTGGACAAATTACAATTAGTCTTTCAGGACTTGCAGTTGGTGCTTTGACAGGTATTATTTTAAATGCAATCCTTCCTGGCAAAGATTACACCTTCGAAAACGAAGAACCACAAGATACAGGTGTGAACTTCCAAGTGGGAGATCGTTAAAAAGAAAACTAAATATGGACAAGCAAAAAGCTTCCGGCTCATTTCTTTGAGCCAGAAGCTTTTTTTACGTGATAAAATTATTCAACTATTTTGTTCCGAAGATTCTATCTCCCGCATCTCCGAGTCCCGGACAGATGTACGCATTTTCATTCAATTCTCTATCAAGGTTACCGATAAAGATTTTTACATCCGGATGTGCTTTGTGTAATTTTTCAACGCCTTCCGGTGCTGCAATCACACACATAAATGTAATATCCTTTCCGCCATGTTGCTTAATAAAATCAATGGCTGCAACGGCAGAACCACCTGTCGCAAGCATTGGATCAACCACAAAGATTTTACGAAGCTCAATCGGTGCCGGAAGTTTACAATAATACTCATGTGGCTCATGTGTTTCCTCATCACGGTATAGTCCGATGTGGCCGATTTTGGCCGCAGGCATTAACTTAAGAAGTCCCCCAACAAGACCAAGTCCCGCTCTTAAGATTGGCACAATTGCCGGCTTCTTTCCTGCAATCACCGGACAGCTTGCTACTTCAAGCGGAGTCTCAACATCCACATACTCTAACTCCAAATCTCTAAGCGCTTCATAGCCCATAAGCATTGCGATTTCCTCTACAATCGCGCGAAATTCATTAGTTCCTGTTTCTTTGTTTCTGAGCATTGTAATTTTGTGTTTGATCAGAGGATGTTCGCAAATTACAATATTTTCATTTCCGTTGTACATGTTTCTTATTTCCTTTCTTTCCTTTATCCTTCTACAATGAGGTATCTTCCACTCGGCAAGGCAAACACTTCTGAAGCCTCTTCTAATTCATCATTTCCCATATCAGAAATATCCGTGCCATTTTCCTCAAAATAGTCTCTTACTTCCTTCAGCGAATCTACCACAACAGCCATGCAGTCCTCTAAAAACGCTTCTGCTTCTTCCATTGTGTCAGCAACTGGTTCATCAAATAATTGTAATTGTTTCTTCAAAAAAATCTTCAAGCATTCTTCATCATATTCGTACATGTTATTTTTCTCCTTTTACAATTGAAATTATTTCTTGTGCCTTATCTACAATATATGCTGCACCGTTTTCCTTCAAGACCTCCCTCGATCGGAATCCCCAGGTTACACCGATTGTTGTTACTCCTGCCGCATTCCCCGTCTGCATGTCCACATCCGAGTCCCCTATATAAAGACACTCTTCAGTCGCCACATTCAGTTCTTTTGCAATCATAAATACCGCTGCCGGGTCTGGTTTTCTCGGAATGCCCTCCTGCTGTCCTTGCACACATGTAAATATATCCGCTCCAAAAAATGTAGCGACAACATCCTTCGTCTGCAGATGCGGTTTGTTGGACAAAACTGCCAAACGGACTCCTAAAGCCTTTAGTACATCCAACATCTCTACAATGCCTTCATATGGCGCAACGTGATAGGTACAATTTTCTTTAAAAACCCTTCCATATACTTCCATCGCCTTCTCCACATGAAGCAGTTCGGGATCTCCCGCCGCCTTTAATGAACGTTCAATCAATTTGCGCGCTCCGCTTCCCACAAAGGCCTTACATTGCTCTTCCGTAATCTGAGACAGCCCCAGTTCACTTAACGTGGCATTTACAGAATAGGTCAACGACTCTACTGTGTCTGTCAAAGTCCCATCCAAGTCAAATATGCATACCTTGTACATGATGTCCTCCTATTCAAGTTTATACCTTTATCATAGTATGAACATATACAAATTTCAATAGTTGTTTGTCAAGGGCTAAAAGTTTTTTTATTTTTATATAGAATAGAATAGTTTCGAGCTAACTTGTACATCATTTTACTATTACGAAATATAGTAGGAGGATAACAAGATGGCTCTTAATAAAGTGGAAATCTGTGGTGTGGATACGTCAAAGCTTCCGTTATTAAAGGAAGATGAGAAGAAGGAACTTTTTGCAAGAATCAAGCAGGGGGACCAGGAAGCAAAAGAAGAATATATTAAGGGGAATTTAAGACTTGTCCTTAGCGTTATCAAACGTTTTGCAAACAGCAATGAAAATGTGGACGACCTGTTTCAAATAGGATGTGTTGGCTTAATTAAGGCAATCAATAACTTTAACACGGAATTAGATGTGAAATTTTCAACCTATGCGGTTCCCATGATTATTGGTGAAATTCGCAGATACATGCGCGATAACAGTTCCATTCGAGTGAGCCGTTCATTAAGAGATATAGCTTACAAAGCAATTTATGCAAAAGAAAATTATCTGAAGAAAAATTTAAAAGAACCAACCGTACAGGAAATTGCGGATGAGATTGGAATTCCTAAGGAAGACATTGTATTTGCAATGGATGCCATTCAAACACCTATGAGCCTGCAAGAGCCTGTTTATAACGACGGAGAAGATGCGTTATATGTGATGGACCAGATTAGTGACAAAAAAAATCGAGAAGAAAACTGGATTGAAGAATTAGCCTTGCAAGCAGCAATGAAATGTTTAAATGAACGTGAACGTTACATTATCAAGCTTCGTTTTTATGAAGGTAAAACTCAAATGGAGGTTGCCGAAGAAATTGATATCTCTCAAGCCCAAGTAAGCCGTCTGGAAAAACATGCACTGAAAACCATGCGAAACTATTTGAAATGAGGCCCATCATTTGATGAGCCTCCCACAATTTTTTATTCTTTTATATCCCATTTGTCCACCAGATTCTGAATCTGCCCTTCAAACTTGGCTAAATCTTTATTCGCCATGCCTTCGCACTTCATCACTACCGTCATGAGACGTTTGCATGCGAGTACCAGGCGGTTAAATGCATTCTGCGAACGAACCTGTGTCGGTTTCTCTGCCTTCTTCTTAACAACGCGAATTCCTGCTGAGAGAATCTCGTTGCTTGCCAAATCTACGCATCCGCCTGAATACGGCGCAAACGCTTTATAGCCGAAGGTATCTGTAACTGTCTGAGCAAATTCATCCGTAACAACATCTTCTCCATGAACGACAAACACATGCTGTACATCCGACTCAAATCCCTTTAGCCACTTAAGTAGGCCATCCATATCTGCATGACCGCTGACACCCTTTAACGACTCGATTTTAGCTGCAACTTCAATATTTTCACCAAAGAGCTTTACTGCTGATGCTCCGTCAATCAATTTCCTTCCAAGTGTTCCAACTGCTTGATATCCTACAAACAATATGGTACTCTCCTGCCGCCACAAATTATGCTTTAAATGATGGCGAATACGTCCTGCTTCGCACATGCCGGAAGCCGAAATAATAACCTTCGGATTGGCGTCAAAATTAATGAGTTTGGAATCATCACTGGTTACGGACAGCTTTAATCCCGGAAATACCAGTGGATTTACGCCCTTCTCAATTAATTTCAGTGCTTCCTTGTCATAACATGCCCGACCATTTTTTGTAAATACATTGGTTGCTTCAATGGCCAGCGGACTGTCTACATATACTTCGAAGTTCGGAAACTCCGGCAACAGCTTCTGCTCCTTAATTTCACGAATGAAATATAAAATTTCCTGGGTTCTTCCAACTGCGAAAGATGGAATTACTACATTTCCGCCTTTTAAAAAGGTTTCCCTTAATATGCGCGTAAATTCGCCCAGATAATCTGGTTTTTCCTCACTATGTATACGATTACCATAGGTCGATTCAATAACGATATAATCCGCTTCTTTGACCTCTGACGGGTCATTTAAAATCGGTTGGTCGATATTCCCCACGTCTCCAGAAAAAACAATCTTCTTAGAGATACCCTCTTCTGTAATCCATACTTCTATACTGGCTGACCCAAGTAAATGTCCTACGTCATTAAAGCGAACTTCAATCCCTTTGCACAGTTCAATCTTCTGACCATAATCGCACGGTGACAAAAGCTCAATGGCATCTAGCGCGTCCTGCGTGGTATACAAAGGTTCATACAATGGTGCGCCGGAACGTCTCGCCTTTCGATTCCTCCACTCTGCTTCAAATTCCTGAATGTGCGCACTGTCTCGCAACATAATGTTGCATAAATCGGCTGTGGCAAAGGTGGTCACAATTTCTCCTTTAAACCCATGCTTGCACATCAGCGGAATCAATCCGGAATGGTCGATATGAGCATGTGTCAAAAGAATACAATCAATCTCTCCTGCGGCAACCGGAAGCTCCTGATTCTCATACAAATCAGGGCCCTGCTCCATTCCACAGTCTATCAAAATGTTCTTTCCGTTCGCTTCTAATAAATGACAGCTTCCCGTCACCTCATGAGCTGCACCGATAAATGTAAGTTTCATATATCCCTCGCCCCTTTTTCTTTTATTCTACCACTTCCGGAATTAGATTTCAAATCGTACCATTTCTCTTTTTAACCTTTGCATAATCTTCTTTTCCAAGCGGGAAATATAGGATTGTGATATGCCTAAGAGATCCGCAACCTCCTTTTGCGTCTTTTCCTGACCATCATGGGAATCCAAACCATATCGCATCTGCACAATCATCTTCTCTCTGCTTGACAAACAATTAATTGCCCGCACCAGCAATTTTCTCTCTACCTCGTCCTCCATATCCCTGTATATCGCATCTTCATCTGTTCCCAAAATATCGGAAAGCAACAATTCATTTCCATCCCAATCCACATTTAACGGTTCATCGATGGAAACTTCTAATTTCGTCTTATTATTTCTTCGTAAATACATTAATATTTCGTTCTCAATACAACGCGATGCGTAGGTCGCAAGTTTAATGTTTTTGTTGCGATTAAACGTATGAATCGCTTTAATTAACCCAATTGTTCCGATAGAAATTAAATCCTCAACACCAATTCCGGTGTTGTCAAATTTTTTCGCAATATATACTACTAAACGAAGATTGTGCTCAATTAATAACTTCTTCGCCTCTTCGTCTTTTTCCGTCCCCAATTCTAATATTGCAGCGTTTTCTTCATCCACCCCCAATGGAGCTGGCAAAACATCTGTCCCACCTATGTAATGTAACTCCATACTTTCCGGAAATAAAAAAGTCCGGATAAACCGTTTTGGCACGGCCAACTTCATAAACATCTTAATTCCTCCTAAAATAGATTCGGATTTAAAATCATTTCATACTCTCCCTCTGCTGAAACTTTCTCCTCACTAATACCTATCAAAGGGCCTTCAACCCAATAATCAGTATCTCTATGTATACACATCCGGTCCACTCGAAAAACAGGAAGCACGCCTTCTGCCTTTCCAATGGTTCTATAAGGAACATATCGAAAGTTTTTCTCTGCCTTTTTTTCCAAAAGTTCTCTGGCCATTTTTTGTTCTAATACGCTGACTGGATGCCCACTGATTGGGTCTCGAAGACCATTTCCTGTATCTATCAGCCCTCGCACCTGATACCTTTGGTCATTCAAGTACAAATCCACTATATAATGAGTCTGATTCCATCTCTGCATATAGGAAATGAATTTCCAGACTCCCAGAACCATGTAGTACGACACAATTGCAACTAGGAAAAACAGACTTCCTATGCGAACATACTGTCTAAAATATTCCATGATTCCTCCAAGTAGAAATCCACCAACGTATAACATAATAAATGCCTTCAAAAAAGCTCGTATGGTTTTGATTTTTAGTCCCACTCGAATCATGCACGTATTTACAAACATGTGGAATAATACGAATTTTACAAATGCATAGGGAATCGGCAGAATTACAATCAAACATGTAAATAGAGAACCTATTATGGCTCCCAGAAAGATGTTTCCGTGTGTGGCAGTACACTTTAACATTCTCTTCACAATCAAAAGTAATATGTAATCCATCATGAAATTCACTAAAAACAATACATCAACATATAATTCGTAGTACACACTCCACCTGCTTTCTCTTTCGCCACGAAAGCGATTTGGTACTCAAGCAAAGTCTATTATAGGAAATTGGGGACAAAAAAAATGTCGAAGTCTCTGTGGTTTCCCACAAAGTCTTCGACATATTTCGCTTTTAATTATTTCTTTAAAAATGTTGGAATCTTAATAGATTGTTCCTTTACTGAACTTACCGGTGTTCTTGGTTTATCTAATGTTGGAGCTGTTCCTGCTGCTTGTGGTTTTGCCAATCCAAGATCAAGTTCTGGCATAACCGGTGTTGGAACTACCGGAGCTTCATACTTTTCTACGCTCTGTACCGGAACCTTGCTTTCTAATCTTGATTTCAACTTTGAAGCTGTTCCAGCAACATTGTGTAAACCTGTTGCAATTACTGTGATTGTAGCTTCATCTGCCTTAGAATCATCATACATTGCACCGAAGATAATGTTTGTATCTTCGCCAACAAGGTCTTGTACGTATTCAGCTGCATCACTTGCATCAAACAGAGTGATGTCACCGGAGATATTGATAATAACATGTGAAGCACCAGCAATTGTTGTTTCGAGAAGTGGACTTGCAACCGCTTCTTTAACAGCTTGAAGTGCCTTGTCATCGCCCTTACCTGAACCAATACCGATATGAGCAATACCTTTATCTGTCATAACAGTTTGAACATCAGCAAAGTCAAGGTTAATGAGTGCAGATGTATTAATTAAATCTGTAATACCCTGGATACCTTGTTGTAACACTTCGTCCGCTTTCTTAAGAGCTTCAGGCATAGTTGTTCTTCTGTCAACTACTTCTAACAACTTATCGTTAGGAATTACGATTAATGTATCCACGTTTTCTTTTAATTTTTCAATACCTGCAAGTGCATTGTTCATACGTGTCTTTGCTTCAAAACGGAAAGGTTTTGTAACAACACCTACTGTTAATGCACCTAAAGATTTCGCAATACGTGCTACAACAGGAGCTGCACCTGTACCGGTTCCGCCACCCATACCACAGGTAACAAATACCATGTCAGCACCTTCCAATGCTGCTGCGATTTCTTCTTCACTTTCTTCTGCTGCTTTTTCACCGATTTCAGGTTTTGCACCAGCGCCAAGCCCTTTAGTAAGCTTTTCACCAATCTGCATCAATGTTGGTGCTTTTGATGATTGTAATGCTTGTTTATCTGTGTTGATTGCAATAAATTCTACACCTGCGATATTTTCTGATATCATGCGATCTACTGCATTGTTTCCGCCGCCACCGACACCGACAACTATAATTTTTGCTGCCGCTTCCATTTCGTTTGTTTTAATTTCTAACAAGAACTTCTCCTCCTTTGTTCCCTTATTTATCTTATACGTCCCTAGACGTATCGCATTTTGCCATACACATATATAATAAAGAGTTTTTCGTAAATAATCAATACTTTTTTATCATTCTTCCATGTTTTTTTCAAAACTGATATTATTGCTGTCTGATGTATAATGTTCTAGATGAAGAATTCCGTCTTTTCCTTCTAATTCATCCAAAAGAGCGGTCAGTTGCAATACTTTTATTCCGAAATTACTCTTCCCTAACTGCACACATACTTTTTCAAAATGCAGATTCATTCCATTCTCTTCCCACACTAGTCTGTCGGGAGTTAACTCATTTTTTTCTATCTCCTTTGTGACACTCACAAAGCAATCAAAAACCTTCTCATTATCTACCTGAAGTTTTTTGAATTTCTTTGGTTTTTTGACTTCCAAACCTTCAATCATAGGAACTTCATTGTTATACTCTGCTGCTATCTGTAACACCAGTCCCTCTTCATCAAAATAAATATAAGAATTATCTTTAGCCAAGCAGCCGATAATCTCTTTCTCAGTCACCTTCACCTTCACCTTCCACGGTGCTGTCAGAGACACATTCACGTCCTCCAGATAAATCGGAAGCTTATAGGAACCTGTTTTGAATTTCATCAATGTATAAATAGAATTCACGGTTAATGGGTCTTCCTTTACCCATGATACAATGTCGCTTTGTTGACTGTATTTGGTACCGCTCACTTCAATGCTTTGCACATGTGTAAGAAGAAGTGTTGCTAAGGTAATATTTGTAATTGTAAGCACTAAAATTACTACAGCATACAAATAGTAACCGAATTTGCTTTTCTTTTTGCGTCCTTTCCCCTTCATCTTATTTTCTCTCCTACAAACCCTATTGTTCAGAGCCACCTCTGAACAATATCATTGTATCAGATGAGACACGTTAAGTACAAGTCCTATTTCAGTTAATAAAAATAAAACTGATGTTCCTCCGAAACTGACAAAGGGTAACGTAATCCCTGTATTTGGGATGGTGTTAGTAACTACCGCAATATTTAAAATCACTTGAATCATCATATGCGCCATTGCGCCACTGGCAATTAGGGAGCCAAACAAATCCTTTGCATTCACGGCAATCACAAAAAACCGCCATATCAAGAACAGAAATAAAAAGATTAGAATTGCCGCCCCAAACAATCCCCATTCCTCGCATACAATGGCAAATATCATGTCATTCTGCGCTTCCGGTACAAAACCCAGCTTTTGTATACTTTCTCCGCTTCCTCTCCCAAACAATCCGCCGGAGCCAATGGCATAAAGTCCCTGCAATGTCTGGTAACCCTTTTCATAGGCTTCCGGATTTCGCCAAATGGCAAGCCTTTCCAGTCGATAGCTTTCCATTGCAAGAAAAATAGCCATGAATCCTACTGCACTGACGCCGAGCCAGACAAACTGAGCATATAAGGGACTTGCCACAAAGACAAGCACCACTCCGATTCCTAAAATAATAATCGCTGTACTTAAGTTTCCTGCACCAACCAGACCGACAATCGGAAGAATGGAAATCACAATTACCAAAAGGGTTCCCACCTTCTTCATTTTCTTTCCTTTTTTTACAATCAGATTCGCCAAAAATAAAATGACCGCTAATTTTGCAAACTCCGAAGGCTGAAATGACAAAGGTCCAAAAGACAACCATCTTTTGGACCCGTTATATTCATCACCGACAAACAAAACTGCTAAGGAAAGTGTCAAGGACACTACATACGCCCACACCGCAAATTTTTGCCAAATGTGATAATCAATATTTGCCATTGCATACATGCACCCAATACCAAGTGCAGTCGCAAAAGCCTGCTTCTTTAAGTAATAAAACTCATCATCGAATTTCACCCGTCCATTGTAAGCACTCGTGCTGTACAAAATGTAAAGTCCTACAATAATGAGCACAAAAACCACAACCAAAAGACCGTAATCAACCGATTTTTTCTTTTTGGGTTTTGCCAATTCTTTCACCCCTTACAAAGCATTTACGAACTCCTTGAATTTATCTCCGCGTTCTTCGTAATTCTTAAACATTCCCCAGCTTGCACAAGCAGGTGAAAGAAGTACTGCCTCTCCCGGCTCAGCCAATTTCGCACATGTCGCTACTGCCTCTTCCAAGGAGTCCACCATAATAATATTTTCAAAGCCTAGTCTTCTTGCTGTCGCCGCTATCTTTTCTCTCGTCTGCCCAAGCAGAACAAGATGTTTGACCTTTCCATCAAAGCTCTGTATCCATTCTTCATACTCTGAATCCTTATCATAACCCCCACCAATCAGTAAGGTCTTACGATTCATAGCCTCTACGGCCTTTATGGCAGCATCCGGATTGGTACCCTTCGAATCGTTATAGTATGCCACCCCATGCTTCTCGCAGACAAATTCGATGCGGTGGGCAACACCTGCAAATGCTTTGATTGTCTTTCGAATCACATCCATCGGAACTCCGTATGCAATTGCCATAGCTGAAGCAGCCATTACATTCTCATAGTTATGGGTTCCAAGAAGCTGCAATTCTTCTACATGACAAACCACCGTTTCTTCGTTATCCTTGTAAACAATATTACCATTCTCTAAATAGATGCCTTTATCTAGTTTACGCTGACTGCTAAAATATAGAACCTCTGCGTTTACATTTTCACCAAATTTTCGCAATACTTCATCTTCATAATTCAAAACACAAGTATCGTCTTTGGTCTGATTCTTCGCTACATCTTCTTTTGCTTCAATGTAAGCCTCCATGGTATGATGGCGATTCAAATGGTCCGGCGTAATATTCAAAATTGCGCTGACACACGGACGAAACTCATGAATCGTTTCTAATTGGAAGCTGCTTACTTCTGCCACGGCCACACTCTCCTCAGACATATCAAGAGCCACCTCTGTATAAGGGTTTCCAATATTTCCAACCACATAAACAGATTTCTTGTAGTTCTTCATAATCTCACCCAAAAGTGCTGTCGTTGTGGTTTTTCCGTTGGTTCCGGTAATTGCAAGCACATCACCTTTGCCGTATGTAAAGGCAAGTTCAATTTCGCCCCAGATTGGAATTCCCATATCACGCATTTTATTCACAATCGGCAGGTCTGTCGGAACACCCGGACTCATAACTACCAAGTCCAATGTCTTCATCACATCTTCCTGCAAATCACCGAGAATCACCTCGGCCTTTGTCTGCTCGCCAATCTGTTTTTTTATCTTCTCTGCATCCAAGGATGCATTGCCGTCATATAAAATCACTTCTCTGCCCACTTGTTCAAGAAGTCTTGTGGCGCCAATCCCACTGATTCCTGAACCAAAGACAAGAACCTTCTGATTATTCATAACGCTCTCTCCCCCTGTTTCCTAAATTGCCATCAAAGCAATGAGACAAAGAATCGCTGTCACAATAGAAAATACAGCCACAACCTTGGTCTCTGACCAACCACACAACTCAAAATGATGGTGAATCGGAGCCATTTTAAAAATACGTTTGCCACCTGTCTTTTTAAAGTACGTAACCTGAATAATAACAGATAACACTTCCACCAAATAAATCAGTCCCACAATCACGATGAACAATGGCATCTGAAGAACATAGGCTGTGGATGCAACAAAGCCGCCAAGCGCAAGGGAACCGGTATCCCCCATAAATACGCTGGCCGGATATACATTAAATAACAAGAATCCCAACAATGCGCCTACAACCGCACATGTGATTGGTTCGATACCACTCTTCGTTCCGATTGCAACAACAGTAAAAAATGTTGCAACAAGTACCGTAACACTAGATGCCAAACCGTCCAATCCATCTGTAAAATTCACACCATTGACTGTACCGATAATGACAATAAACATCATTGGAATAGCCAAAAATCCAAGATTTAAATACTTCCCATCTGTAAATGGAATCAGCCATGTCAGCGGAATCTCTGTGAACTTCACAACATAAAATGCGAAGACTGCTGTCACTAAAATCTGAAGACCCATTTTTTGTTTCGGATACAAGCCGTCTGAACGCTTCATCACAACCTTTAAATAGTCATCCAAAAATCCAATCAGCCCAAAACCAACCGTTACAAACAAGATTGGAATAATGGTTGGATAGTCCTTGATGTAGAACAAGGATGTTATCGCAATGCTACTTAAGATAATAACACCACCCATAGTCGGTGTGCCTGCTTTTTTTAAGTGAGATTTTACCCCGTCCTCACGCTCTGTCTGCCCCATCTTCAGTTTTCGAAGAATTGGTATCACAACCGGTCCTAAAACCACACTGAGAGCAAATGAAATCAATACTGGCAGAAAAATTCTATAATCCATAAATACACCTCGTTATCTCTTTCGTTTTTATATGTGCAGAGCATGTAAACTCCCCTGCCCATACACACGATATAGTATACAACTAATTGCCCGTCTTTTCAATCCCCAGATACGGAAGGATGTTCTCAAAAATCGTCCTTACCACAGGTGCGGCAATGGTTCCCCCATAATATACGCCTTGAGGATTGTAAATGATACAAAGAGCCAAAACTTGTGGATTGTCCGCCGGCGCAAACCCCACAAACGAGGAGATATATTTATGTGCACTTCGCGGCAAAGTCTGGGAGGTTGCCGTCTTTCCCCCTATTTCATAACCTTCTATAATTGCGTTTTTTCCGCCGCCTTCTGACACTACACTTTCCAGCAATTCCTTCATGGTCTGTGACGTTTCCTTGGAAAGCACCCTCTCCGTCTCATAAGAAAATTCTTTCACCACATCACCGTCCTCATTGAGCACTCGCACACCTAAATGTGGTATTACGCGGACGCCTCCGTTGATAGTGGAGCTCACCATGGTTGCAACCTGTATCGGCGTAATCTGAAAAGACTGTCCGAAGGACATGGTAGCAAGCTCTACCAATCCCACATTCTCTATCTTATGAGTAATAGTACCTGCCTCCCCCGGCAAATCCACCCCTGTTTTTTTCGTCAAACCCAATTGTTTGAAATATTTATAAAACCCCTCTGACCCCAATCGCAATCCAATATCAATAAAAACCGGATTGCAGGAATTTTGGATGCCCTGAGGAAAGGTTTCCGAACCATGACCGGTGGTCTTATGACAGCGAATCCGCCTGTCTTCCACAATCCGGTACCCCGGACAATAGAAATTCTCATTAACACTCAGTGCTCCCGCTTCTAAGGCTGCCGCCGTGGTAAATACCTTAAAAATGGAGCCCGGCTCGTAGGTATCATTGATACAGATATTTCTCCACATCTGATTTAATAAATCCTGCTTTTCCTCCTCATCCTTTGGTGCCGTTTCTAACTGCAAGGTCTCCAATGAAAAAGGTTCATTTAACTGGAATTCAGGAACATTTACCATGGCATAAATCTCTCCATTCTGAGGGTTCATAATCAAGATTGCCACCTGGTCTGCCTTCTTTTCCTCTAAGGCCTTTTCCGCAGCCTGCTGGGCGTATTTCTGTATATTATAATCCAAACTGAGCTGCAACGTCTTTCCCGCTATAGGCTCCATTCTCTCCTCTGCAATCCCTTCCAATTCAATGCCCCTTGCATCTGTGGTTGTAAGGATGGTTCCATTTTGACCCTTCAAATATTCCTCGTATTTCACTTCTAAACCAATAATGCCTTGATTGTCACTCCCCGTAAAACCCAAAACCTTAGACGCCAGCTCATTGTATGGATAATAACGTTTGAAATCTTCATCCACCTTCACGCCATCAAGCTCATATTCACGGATTCTGTCTCCGATTTCCTTCTCTACATTGGACTTGATTAGTTCTCTGGAAGATACCTTCTCCACCTTCTTACGGACTATTGCCTCATCCAGCCCTAACTCCTGTGTTAAAACACGTATTACTTCTTCCACATCTGTCAACTGACTGTGAATGACTGAAATCGTACAAACCGTTTTGTTGGTTGCCAACACTACCCCGTTGGCATCGATGATTTCCCCGCGTGCCGCCTTGATTTGTCTTTCTCTCTCGTGTAAACTCTCTGCTTTTTCTTGATAATACTCTGCCTCAAAAATCATGAGATATGCCAGTCGTCCTACTAACCCAATCAGTAAAAGACCGGCACACGCAAACACAATCAATTCTTTTCTACGGATATATGTCTTATTTTTCATAAAAACAACCTCACAAAGTGTTGTTAATTTTTATGAACACATTTGTGAGGTTATGAATAATCTTATCTATTCTTTTGTAATATTTAAGTATGGAAATGCCTCTTCCATAATATTTCTTGCTAACGTTGTAACAAGTCTGCTGTTTGCCTGAATCTCCGTATTCGGCTCATCAATCACTACATAAACCAGCACTTCCGGATTTTCTGCCGGTGCAAATCCCATGAAGGACAACACGTAATTTCCATTACCACGAGGAAGTTTTTCCGCTGTACCGGTTTTACCACCCATACTGTAGCCTTCTACCTTCGCATTTCGTCCTGTTCCGTCTGTCATGGTTTGTTTCATATAAGTCTTTAATAAATCGCTTGTTTCCTCAGAAACTGTTTTCTTCAATAAAACCGGATTCATATTCTGAACCACGTTACCGTTCTCATCACGGATTTGTCTTACCACATGAGGTTTGTAATAGTTGCCGCCATTAATTAACGAAGAAAAACCTGCAACCATTTGTGTCATGGTAACATTAAAGCCTTGTCCAAAGGAATTGGTGGCCAGTTCCACCGGTCCCATATTCTCCGGCTTATACAACAGTCCGGATGTGTCTGCTTCACCCGGAAGGTCGATCCCTGTTTTCTCACCAAATCCAAACACAGTCTGATATCTGCAAAACTCTTTGTCACCAAGTGCTGCCGCCACGTCCATCAAAACGCAGTTACAAGAGTTTGCAATGCCGTCACTCAAGGATTGGGCCCCATGGCCGTTTCGATTGTTACATTTAATTCGGGTTCCCGAAACCACCTTGTATCCCGGACAGGTATACCATTCGTTTCCTGCCAAGGTTCCATTTTCAAGGGCTGATGCCATTGTAAATGGTTTAATAGTGGAACCCGGTTCAAAGGTGTCGCTGACACAGAAATTCTTCCATATTTTCTGCATGGCTGTCAGTCTTTGTTCGTCTGACATCTCTGCAATGGAGCTTTCTGAATAATACTTCGTCAAATCACGCGGATTGTTTAAATCAAAGTTCGGATAAGAAGCTTCTGCCAACAGTTCACCTGTATTCGGATTCATAATAATAACTGCTGTATTGGTACTTCCTTCCCCGCTTCTCGCTTCATTTTTATGTTCTTCATTAAATGCAAGGATATGTTTTTCAACAATACTTTGCAGCGTAATATCGATAGTAGAGACAACAGTTTGTCCATTAATTGCATTTTTTACAGTTCTTTCTAAAGAAGAATCCGTATCCTGATAACCATACTCTCTTCCGTCTGTACCATTTAAAATACTGTTATAGGATGCTTCCATTCCCGCATTACCAACATTTCCAGACACCGTAAATCCAATCAAATCAGCCGCCAGCGTTTTGTATGGATATGTACGGATATAATCCTCTTCCAGCCAGATGCAGGAAACATTTGGATACTTTTTGTGTTCCTTGCCATCTTCATCTTTATACGTTTCTTTTTTCAACGCTTCAAAGCTCTGCGCCTGTGCATAGGTCACCTTCTTTGCAAGAATTACGTAACGACTGTTTGGTCGTTCTTCTATGACCTCATCAATAGTTTTTCCATCAATGTCAAAGCATTGTTCTAAAACCTCTTTCACTTGCACAATCGTTTCTCGGTCTGTCTTGTCATCCTTTGAAAGCATAACATATGCGTCTAAAATAACGTTGTAAACACGTTCGCTGGTTGCAACGACTGTACCATTTCTATCCAGAATATCTCCTCGTTTAAAAGGAATCAATCTGCTGTTATATTCTTGTTGATCTAAAACAATTTTAGTATACTTTTCACCATTTGTTGCATTAATATATGTTACTCTCGCGATTAAGCCAATAAAAGCTAGTATGATTGCTCCAAACAACAATACTAGCTTTTTCTTCATTCTCTTGAGAAACTTTTGCCGTATACCTGACGGTTTTTTTCGTTTTCTCTCTGCCATTTATGTCACCCTTTATATTTATTTCACATCATCTGAACTAGCAATAATACCACTTTCCGGTATTCCTGCGAACTGAGTCACAGCACTTCCATCCGGGCGATGATATTTGATAATCTGGTCTGCCTCAGCATACACCATTCCAAAATCCCCAATTGCAATCTCGCGAATCTCTTCTAAATTCATAGAGTTCATGATTACATTATATCTTGTAGTATTAGCTTCTTTTGCGTCTGCAAGTTCCTGTTGCAATGCAGTTATATGGTTTGAGCGACTACTTATCTCTGATTGCAATTGTAAATATTGCATACATGCAAATAACACTGCAATTGCTGCAATTGCCAAAAATGCAACATAGCCCTTGCTCATATGCATAGCTTTGCTGCGATTCGCACGAACACGCTGGCTAACTTCTTTTTGCTGTCTAACTGGAGCCTGTATCTCTACATTGTCCTTACGCACTGCATTTCCATATACATATGCCGCCATACTTTTCACTCCTTTTATATATAATATACTCCCCTATCTTTAACTTCGCTCAAATATGCGAAGCTTTGCGCTTTTTGACCGACTGTTTGCTTCCAGCTCCTCCTCACTTGGAAGTATCGGTTTTCTTGTAACTACTTTCCCCTTCGATTCATTTCCGCAGACACAGACCGGAAAATGACTTGGGCAAGTACACGGATCTTCATTCTTCTTAAAGATACTCTTTACAATTCTATCTTCTAAGGAATGGAAGGTGATAATACAAATCCTTCCGTCCTTATTTAACAAATCAATCATGTCATCCAAGGTATTCTTCAGTACTTCCAGCTCCCTGTTCAGTTCAATACGAATTGCCTGGAAGGTTCTCTTGGCAGGATGTCCCGCTGTCTTTTGGAATTTCATTGGTATGGCACGTTTAATAATCTCAATTAATTGTCCGGTAGTTTCGATTGGACCTTTTTCGCGCTCCATCACAATGTGCTTTGCAATGTTTTTCGCGAATTTATCTTCCCCATAATCACGAATGATACGAAAAAGATCCATCTCACTATAGTCATTGACGATGTCCTTGGCTGTCATTTCCTGACGTCTATCCATTCTCATATCCAAAGGTGCATCTACCCGATAGGAGAATCCTCGCTCTGCCGTATCTAACTGATAAGACGATACGCCCAGGTCGAGCACGATCCCATCTACTTTGTCAATGCCTAGTTCTTGAAGCCGCAACTTCATATCACAGTAGTTGCTTCGGACTATTGTGACTCTCTCCCCGAAGTCGCTTAAGCGGGCGCCTGCAGCCTCGATTGCTGCTTCGTCCTGGTCTATACCTATAAATCTCCCCTTGCTGCCTAATCGTGAGCATACCTCGTAGGCATGTCCACCTCCACCAAGCGTTCCATCTACGTAAATGCCGTCTGGCTTGATGTTCAGACCATCTACGGTTTCTTCTAATAACACTGATGTGTGCTTAAATACCATATATACCTCCAATGTAGCGAAAGTTTTAGATACTAAGTCCTAATTCTTCCATTTGACTT
>JAEIGA010002207.1_pt1 | contig 31128 bp, 27 predicted proteins | sample 9270691 | NCBI WGS metagenome assembly JAEIGA01 (sample SAMN17057246, study PRJNA624740) | gut metagenome | biome: biome; isolation source: fecal sample | host: Bos grunniens | place: China: Xizang | collected 2019
CCCAGAAGTTGTCTTTCTTGTTACCGCGGATGATATGGTCCTCTGGAAGATACTGCTTCCAATAGTCGTATGCCTCCTGGTCGAAGGCTACACCATCCTCCTCGCTACCCTCAAATACGGTAGCATACATGCGGCTTTTATCAAGTTTGTAAACCTCTGTAAGTAGCTCCCACGCCCAGTCGATAGCCTCTTTCTTGAAGTAGTCGCCATATGACCAGTTACCAAGCATCTCGAACATGGTGTGGTGGTAAGTATCGTGACCTACCTCCTCCAAGTCGTTGTGCTTACCCGATACGCGCAAACACTTCTGGGTGTCTGCCACGCGAGGCCACTTGCGAGGTGCGTTGCCAAGGAAGATGTCCTTAAACTGATTCATACCAGCATTGGTAAACATAAGTGTTGGGTCGTTCTTTACGACCATCGGAGCCGATGCAACAATCTCGTGCTCCTTGCCTTTGAAAAAGTCTAAAAAGGCCTGTCTTGCTTTACTTGATTCCATATATATTAAATTTTATTTTATACCTATATTTTATAGCGGTTGCAAAATTACACAATTTACTTTAATTTTGCATCGTTAAATGTGATATTTTTAATATTTTTTATTTTTAACGATGAACGGTGCAAAAACCAACCGCAAAATAATGAATATCCAGAAGTGGAAACGTGGCTATAGAATACTCTTTCGCCTCTTTATGGCGTTGGTTATAGCTGCGGTGAGTCAGCTTGTGGTATCTACTTACTACGATACTCCCAAGAAGAATCAGATTCACCGTGAAAATCATCACATCTTGAAGGAGTATAATATCCTCCTTGAGAAGATTAGCTCGGCGGAGCATACCCTCGCAGATATTAAGCATCGCGACCAGTTTGTCTATCGCCCACTACTTGGTATTGATACGCTTGATATACCTAAAGTATATTTGGAGTATAACGACTCTAAGTATGCAGAGTTTGAAGGTGTTGAGTATGGCGATGTGGTAACGCGTGGTTGGCGTATGTTAGATGGTTTGACGCGCAAGACATACTACGCATCGCGAGCGTTGGATGATACTCAGGACTTGGCAGAAAACAAGGAGGAGTTCTCTCTGGTAATTCCCGCAATATGGCCTATTGATCGCACTAAACTTCGTTCGGTAAGTAGCCTTTATGGTATGCGTATGCATCCACGTTATGGTACTTGGCGTATGCACGAGGGTATTGATCTTGCAGCTCCTATAGGTACCATTGTCTATGCTACTGGCAATGCAGTAGTTACGTATGCTGGTTGGCAGCGAGGTTACGGCAATCTTGTCGAGTTAAACCATGGCTTTGGATATAAGACGCGATACGGACATCTTACCGAAATGTATGTATCTGTGGGTGATAGTGTTACACGTGGTCAAGTGATAGCTGCTGTAGGTAACACGGGTGTCTCTTCTGGTCCTCATTTGCATTATGAGGTGCGTTTTAGAAACCAGACGGTTAACCCTATTCACTACTTCAACAAAGATATGTCGCCTGAGGCATACCTTGAGCTAATGCAGCAACTGGAGATGTCATCTACAAATAAGTGATTATATGAGACGTAAGATACATAGGTTTTATTTAAATATCAGTCAACGCCGCTTCTTTCCATTGGCGATACGTTTCTTCGTATGGGTAAGCCTTGTGATGTTTTGGTGGATAGTCTTGGCTCACACGGTGGATATGCCCGCAGAGTATAAGCTGCGCCACTCTACCGATGTGCTAAAGAGGGAGTACGCCGTGATGTCGGAGCGTTACGATTCGCTCTCAAATATTATAGATAACGTTGTTGATCGTGATGAGAATGTCTTTCGCAAGCTCTTTGAGTCCAATCCATACGACCTAAGTGCTGATCTTGAGAATGAGCGTATTGCACTACATGAGCAACTTGCACACATGGAGAATGATGAGCTAATGGCGATGTTAGATAGTCGTATGGAAAGTGCTCTAAAAAAGGAGGATATGGTGCTTAAGTCAAGCGAAGAGATGAAACAAAATGTGTCAATGGGCTTTCTGTCAATTGATTGCGTGCCAGCAATTCAACCCATCAATAACAGACAGTTAACCCTTCTTGCAGCAGGTAAAAAGCCTTTAATTAACCCATTTCATCGTACTATGCGTGAGCACCATGGCGTTGATTACTTAGTCCCAGAGGGTACGGCAGTATTCGCTACTGCTGATGGCGAAGTTAAATCTCTTACGGAGAAGAACTCCTCGCACGGAAAAGCTATTGTTATAAGCCACGGAAATGGCTACGAAACATCCTATAGTCACCTGCTCGATATCCGTGTCACTAAAGGGCAGAAGGTAAAGCGTGGTGATATCATCGCTCTCTCGGGCAATAGCGGTCTCTCGTTTGTGCCACACCTTCACTATGAAGTGCGCTACCGAGATACTCGTGTAGATCCTGTTCACTACTTCTTCTTAGAACTTACTCCCGAGGAGTACCAGCGTATAATTCGCATTGCTCTATCAAGTATGCAATCATTTGATTAGTATGGCTCAACTAAAGTTAATTCTACTTGACTTCGACGGCACTTTAGTCGATACCAAAGATGCCAATGCTGGGGCTTACATCGAGGCATTAGCCGAGGTAGGGATCTCGATAGATAAGCATGAGTATTTGGAAAAGTACTTCGGTATGCGCTGTATTGAGTTTATGCGGAGTGTCGGTCTTAGTAGCGACGAGGAGATACGTGATGTGCGTCGTCGTAAGATAGAACTATATCCTAACCACTTCCAGACCATACGCCTAAACGAGTCTCTTTGGGGCTGGTGTCAGATGATGCGAAATTTAGGAGTTAAAGTATGGATTGTCTCTACAGGTCACATAGATAACATCACTAATGTAATGCGACACTTAAACATCTTAGATGGTGTTGATGGTATTATTACTGGCGATGACGTGGAGCGTCCTAAACCATACCCAGACTGCTTTCTTAAGGCGATGGATATCGTGGGTGTAACACCTGCTGAGACCATTATCTTCGAGGACTCGGTATATGGTCTACAGAGTGCTAAGGATAGCGGCGCTACCTTTGTTAAGATAAATATGTAAAAACAATTTGCATAGTTAACGATTTTTTCTTACTTTTATGGACTAAATTAATATACATAAAAGTATGAAGAAATTTATTGCTGTAATACTATCTCTATTCACTCTTTCTACCCTCTCGGCCCAGGAGAAGGAGTATCTTGCTCCATTCAATATATTAGATGTGGATGCTCCCGTGAAGCTTACGCTTATCAAGATTATGGAGCACGAAGCGCCATATATTATCTATGACACGAAGGGGGCTGAAGATCCAAAGTTTTCGTTTGAGATTAAGGATAAAAAGCTTAAGGTAAGAGAGCGTACCGACTCTAAACGTAAGGCTGTTACGGAGGTTACTATTGGCTTTACAACACTTACCGATATCTCAATTGCCAAGGCAGACACTACGGTTGAAGGTGTTCTCAAGTCACAGATTTTGGATATCTATATATCTAAAGATGCCAACTTTACAGCGGAGGTTGATGTGCTCGATATTATGGTCTATGCTTCGGGTAAAAGCCGTATCGAGTTAAAGGGTCAAACCCATTACCACACAGCAGATGTATCTACTGCACACTACAATGCACATCGCCTAGAGTCGACCTCTTCTATTGTGACGGCTTCAAACAATGCTGAGGTGCGCGTTAGTGCCGAGGAGCGTCTTGAGCTTAAGACCTCTACTGGTGGCGAGATATACTATTACTCGCAGCCTATTATTTTGCGCACTATGGTAGCTGCATTCGGCGGTGAGATAGCCCTTACTAAATAATTAAGTTACAATTATGATAACTTTTCAAGCAGAGTTAGCTCAAGCCCTGCTACGAAGACACTCTAACGACCTTTCAGGCTTGGTGGTGCTATTTCCATCGTTGCGAGCCAGAGCATTCTTCAATGATGCTCTTAACAGTCTTGTAGATAGACCGTTATGGCAAGCATCGTGGTCTACTATAGATGAGATTATGGAGCGAGGCTCGGGATTGGTGCGTGGCGAGCGCATACGACTTATTAGCGAGCTCTTTAAAATATACAAGAAACACCATACCTTGGAGGAGTTTGACCGCTTCTACTTCTGGGGTGATATGCTTATCTCAGACTTTGATATGATAGATAAGTATCTTGTCGATGCAGATAAGTTGCTTAGAAATATCGAGGATGTCAAGGAGATTGAGGCTGATGTGAGTTATCTTACAAAGGAGCAGGAGCGCATCCTTAGCTTCTGGAGTAGCATTGGTCCTGAAGTCTCGCTTACAGAGCAGAAACGTTACTTTCTAAAGGTATGGCGTTCGTTGCCAGCTATTTACAAGGAGTTTCGCGAGCGTCTCTTTGAGTTGGGTATTGGCTACCCTGGTATGATATATCGCGCTACTGCCGAGCGCATCAAGCGTGGCGAGGATATAGGTCTCGCTCCTAAACGCTACGTGTTGGCTGGTTTTAATGCTTTATCTAAGAGTGAGGAAGTGTTGTTTAGCTACCTTGCACATAGCGAATACGGCGCGGAGTTCTACTGGGATTACGACGACTACTATGTTGCCAACCGCGACCACGAGGCGGGTCTCTTTATGCGTGGCAACCTCTCGGCATATCCTGCTACGGAGCATATCTCGCACGACAACTTTACAAGGATAAAGAAGCAGATACGTGCTACTGCTTGCGCATCTAACATCGTGCAAGTTAAGCATATATCGAATATAATTAATGCAATACCTAAGGAGGAGTTGGATAAGCGCACAGCGATAGTTCTTACCGACGAGAACCTTTTAATACCACTACTCCACTCGCTCCCCGAGTCCGTAGATAGCGTGAATGTCACAATGGGTTACCCTATCAAGACCACGCTTGCCTATACCTTTGTAGAGCGACTCTTTGCCCTTCAGGCGCATAGCAGAGCTAAGGAGGAGGGTGCGAAATTCTACTATGCCGATGTTATGGAGCTTCTGTCGCATCCATATATTATGGATAATCGTAGGGAGTTGTGCTTGAAGCTATCGCAGGATATCACCGCAAACAGAATCACATCGGTAGACTCTACGATGTTTGCTAATGACAGCCTTCTAAGTACGATATTTAACTCTAAATATGATAATTGGAGGGGATTATCTCAATATATTTGCAGGATATTAACGGCTTTACTTGACACTCAAAGCGATTTTGCTATAGAGCATATCGAGTATCTAAATATCGTGCACGAGGAGATACGCAAGGTGGGGCTATCGCTCGAGAATTGCGATATCGAAGCCCCTATCGAGGTCTACACCTCGTTGCTACGTCGCCACTTGCAGAGTGTGACTATTCCATTCGAGGGCGAGCCTATCGAGGGATTGCAGATTATGGGTATCTTGGAGACTCGAAACATCGAGTTCAAGAATGTTATAATCCTCTCGATGACCGATGCCAACTTCCCAGGTAACAGCACCGAGCAACCATCCTTTATCCCCTACTCATTGCGCTTGGCGTATGGTATGCCTACGCCTGAGGAGCATGAGGCGATGTACGCCTACTACTTCTATCGCCTAATACAGCGTGCTGAACAGGTGGATATGCTCTACTGTTCGCGTGCCGATGAGAAGAGCACTGGTGAGCGCAGTCGTTACATCTACCAGTTGGAGTACGAATCGCCATACACAGTTGAGAAGTTCTCTGTGGGTGTCGATGTTAAGTTAGAGGATGCCAAACCAATAAGCGTGGCAAAGGGCGAGAAGGAGATGGCAATACTGAATCGCTATCTTACCCCAAAGAGTGGTCATGCACTTTCGCCAACGGCTCTCTTTCGATATGTGGAGTGCCCACTGAAGTTCTACTTCGCCACTGTGGCTCATATCAAGACTCCAGACGAGATATCGAGCAAGATTGATGCTCTCACATTCGGTAATATTCTCCATGAGACTATGCAGGATCTTTATACTCCGCTTGTTGGCGTTAAGGATGCTAAGTCTGAGATTGCCAAGCTCTGCGATAAGAACATTGTAACTCGTGCTGTGGACAAGACTATTGCTCGCCTACTCCAGGGTAATGAGAGTGCTACTGTCGAGGAGTTTTCTGGTGATACACTCCTTGTGAGGGATATCATCATTAAGTATATCTACGAGGGAATTATGCGCTACGATACCTCACGCGAGAAGTTTACAATTGTAGGCTTGGAGGATCCTGTGGAGTGCTGCTACCCTATCTCAAATGGTCGTTCGGTAAACTTATCGGGTCGCGCTGACCGTATTGATAAAATCAAGGGCGATATACTTCAAATTATTGATTATAAGAGTGGTAATAAGCCCCACTTGGAGTTTAACGGTATGTCTTCACTCTTTAGTGGCGCACCACACGAGCGTATCTCCAACATCTTCCAGACCCTACTCTACTCGATGATGTTGCACCGTGATCGTGGCTGTGAGTCGTGTCCATCGCTCTTTTTCGCCTCGCAGATGCTATCAAAGGAGTATTCGCCATATATTGTTGATAAGTCGATCGGTAGCGAGATTGGTAAGTACAGCGACATTAGAGAGAGCTTCGAGGAGGAGCTCACGCGAGTATTTGAGGAACTCTTCGATTCAGAGATTAGCTTCACGCAGGTGGAAGATGTGGAAGCTTGCACCTATTGTGATTATAAAAAGATATGCAGACGATGAAGCGCGCCAAGATATTAAGTGCGAGTGCAGGTTCGGGCAAGACCTACCAGCTTACACTAAAGTATATGTGTGATGTAATTCTCCATCCGGAGCGATATCGCAATATCCTCGCAGTGACCTTTACAAATAAAGCTACTGAGGAGATGAAGTCGCGTATCTTGCGCGAAATACATACGTTAGCATCGGGTAATAGTAGCTCATATTTGGATGATGTTAAGAGAGTATTAGGACTTAGCGAGGCGCAAATACGTGAGGGTGCTAAGAGGGCCCGTACTCGTATCTTGCACGACTTCTCACGCTTTACTATCCTCACTATTGACCGTTTCTTCCAACGCATATTGCGAGCCTTTATCAAGGAACTTAGTCTCGATTTGAATTACAATATCGAGCTCGATACTAATCTACTTCTCGAGCGCAGTACCGATGCCCTTATTGAGAGAATTGCCGATGATAAACAGCTACGCAAGTGGCTTTTGGAGTTTGCCGAGGAGCGTATCAATGATGGTACACGTTGGGATATGCGTAGCGATTTAAAGAGTCTTGGCAGTGAGCTCTTTAAGGAGAATGGAGCTAAACGCATCAATCCCGAACTTAGCAAAGAGGTGTTGTGCGATACGGTAAATGCTGTTATTGCCGAAGGCGAGAAGTATCGCTCGAAGTTAAAGGAGTTGGGAGTACAAGCTATCAAAGTAATGAGCAAATATGGCGTTACTCCTGATGAGTTTAAGGGTGGCTCTCGAAGCTTCACCTTCTCGTTTGCGAAGTATGCCGAGGGCGAGCTAAAGCCTCCAACGGCTACAATGAAGAAGGCGGCAGAGTCTATATCGGAGTGGTACACCAAGAGTGCTTCGGGCAGTGTGATAACAGTCTCCGAGGTATTGAGACCTATATTGAAGGAGATATGTCTATGCTACGACGATGGCATAAAGAGGATAAACACCGCAAAGCTTGTCCGCGATAACTATCACAGTTTTGCCCTACTTGCAGACCTTCGTGAGAGAGTCAACGATATCTGCAACGCAGAGAATATCATGGTACTTAGTAAAACTAAAGATATCCTCTCGCAGTTTATTGATGACAACAACGCACCGTTTATCTATGAGAAAGTGGGTAGTCGCTACGACCACTATATGATTGATGAGTTTCAGGATACTTCGGTGCGTGAGTGGCGCAATATGCTTCCACTTTTGCGCGAGGCCCTTGCCTCAAATCCCGAGTCTTCGGTCTTTATTGTGGGCGATATCAAGCAGTCTATCTACCGTTGGCGTGGTGGCGACTGGCGACTACTTAACAACGATGCCATAGAGGATTTGGGTCGAGCAAACACCATTGTGGAGCCTTTGAAGCATAACTACCGCAGTCTTTCGAATGTCGTAACCTTCAACAATGAACTTATATCCAAGGTGGTGACTAAGGATAACGATTTCTTAAACTCGTCACTTACCAAAGCCTTAGGCGAAAATAAGATAGAGAGTTCAACTCACAAGTCGCTTTATAACATTATGCTCAACGCATATAGCGACTATGAGCAGATACCAGCCAAAGAGGGCAAGAGAGGCTATGCCGAGGTTGTTGCTTTTGACAGCACCTCAATTAGCTCTCCATTTATCGATGCTATAGAGTCTGCTATTGAGCGTGGCTACCGCTATGGAGACATCCTTATTCTTGTGCGAGGAAATACTGATGCCAAGAAGGTTGCTGATGCTCTATTTGCGTATAAGCACGAGAAATTTACCTCTAAAAATCTATCTGGTTTTAATATTCTAACTCCAGCTACCCTAACCTTAGAGAGCTGTGATATTGCCGAGTTCGTAACCTCGGTAATGCGTCTTGCTATCGATCCAAGCAACGATATTGAGCGAGGTGTTTATAACCGCTATCTTGGCTTATCACTCGACCACACCTTTAGCGAGGAGGAGAAAGCGTGGTTACATCATACAGCACACCTATCGCCATTGGAGGCATTCGAGAGTATCGTATCACGTTTTGAGCTACATAGTCGCAAGGAGTCAATCGCCTTTCTGCAGGCTATGCACGAACAGATACTCGCCTTTAGTTCACAGCGTGTAGTAGATATACAGTACTACTTGAAATGGTGGGAGGAACGCGGTAAGCACGAGGCTATTACCGTGGAGATGACTGATGACACCATTGAGATTACAACGATACATAAGTCTAAGGGTTTGGAGCGCCCAGTGGTAATCATACCATACGCGCGCTGGGATATGACGCCACGTGCATCGCTACGCCCTATTGTCTGGGCAAAGGCTAACGAGGGAGATACAACCACAACGGCTGTTGGCGATTTCCCGATAATCTATGGTTCGATGATGGAGGACTCCAACTTCTCGGAGGAGTATTACAAGGAGTTGGTGATGAGCCATGTAGATGGTGTTAACCTACTATATGTTGCCATTACCCGAGCATCACGTGAGCTATATATCTATGTGCCTACAAACTTCAATGGCAAGAGTGGTGAAAATATCAATACTACAGCCCCACTTATCCTTGATGCTGCAAAGCAGATATGCCCTAACCCCAAGTCGGTACAAAACGATGGCGAGGATGTGGCAATAATCTACTCCTATGGCGAGCTTACCACAAGCCAGAGCAAGGAGAATAAAAGACAAAGTAACGATATCATCTTGGAGGAGTATATATCGAATAAGCCAACTATCAAGGTACGCTACCCATCGCACCGATGCATCGAAGAGGGCATTATCAACGATAGCAAGGCTATGAGCGACGGCATTCGTCTACATAGGCTCTTCGAGCGAGCAATCACCGAGCAGGACTTGCGCAATGCCGTTAAACGTATGTCGCTCGATTGCCTTATCGATACGGAGCAAGCCGAGGCTTTAAATAGTAAGATTAGCGATATCCTAATGGATAATCGTGTTAAGGAGTGGTTCTCAACGAGCTGGGAGTCGGTTAAGTGCGAGAATACCATTATTGCAGATGGTGATATCCGTCGCCCTGATAGAGTTATGATTTCAGGGGATAGAGTCGTTGTTGTAGACTACAAATTTGGCGATAAGCGTAGCGCATCCTACCGCAAGAAGATGGCGGAGTATATGCGTCTAATAGCTCGTATGGGTAAGTATAAGCAGATTGAGGGATATATATGGTATATATCGCTTGGCGAGATTGAGAGTGTGGAACTATAAAACTTAAATATGATAAAATATAAGCAGACCATATTAGAGAATGGTCTTACGATACTTGTAAACCGTGATAGAGCCTCGAAGCTCGCTGCCGTAAACATCCTATATAAGGTGGGCTCACGCAACGAGGCTGAGGATAAGACAGGCTTTGCCCACCTCTTCGAGCACCTAATGTTCCGAGGTACGCACAGTGTGCCAGAGTTCGACGTTCCGGTGCAGATGGCGTGTGGCGAGAATAATGCTTTCACCAACAACGACTACACTGACTTCTATATCACACTACCAAAAGAGAATATATCTACGGCGTTGTGGCTTGAAAGCGACCGTATGCGTAACCTAAACCTTAGCCATGAGGCGTGCGAGACGGAGAAGATGGTTGTTATCGATGAGTTTAAGCAGCGCTATCTAAATCAGCCATACGGTGACCAGTCACCTCTACTATACGACCTATGCTATAAGGTGCACCCATATCGCTGGTCGACAATAGGTGTTTCGCCAGAGCATATCGAGCGCGCTACGTTGGAGGATGTACATACATTTTATAGTCGTCACTACCGCCCTTCTCAGGCAATTCTCTCCATATCGGCAGATATCGACGAGGATGAGATGATAGCTCTTGCTAAGGAGTACTTTGCCGATATAGAGGATCATGGTGGAGATATTGCTCCAATACCGCAGGAGCCTCAGCAACTCGAGCCTCGACGTCTGGAGGTGGAGCGCAATGTACCAGCTACGGATGTTATCATTGCCTTTCATATTGGCGACCGCCTATCACGTGAGTTCTTCTTGGGAGATCTGAGTTCGGATCTACTGGCTGGTGGCGAGTCATCACGCCTTGTAAATCATTTGGTTAAGGAGCGAGGACTCTTCACTGCGGTTAATGCCTATATCACTGGTAGCCTTGATGCTGGACTCTTTGTTATCAAGGGTCGCTTGATGCCGACAACCACCGAGCAGGAGGCAGAGGAGGCACTATGGGGTGAACTTCGTGAACTGATGCAGGGTAATATCTCGGATTATGAGTTAGAGAAGGTGAAAAACAAGTTCGAGGCAAATATGCTTATGGGCGAGATTAATGTGATGAACAAGGCGATGAACTTGGGCTTCTACGCTATGACAGGAGACCTTGAGCTAATAAACAAAGAGGCGGATATCTACCGTTCAATAACACGCGAGGAGGTGGCACAGTTTGCCACTAAGGCATTTAGAGCCGAGAACTCGTCAACACTTATATACCGTTCAAAGCAATGATACAGCAACCCGATATAGTCATCCCCGAGAGTGTGGAGATGCCAGCGACAGAGTGTCGCGTAACCAAAAATGGTGTAAAGATATATACGCTTAACTCCGAGGACTTCGAGGTTGTGCGCTTCAGCTTCATCTTCCGAGCAGGAACATCGATGCAGCAGAAACCCTTTACGGCTTCAGCAACGGTTAATATGCTAAGCGAGGGTAGCCGTTCAATGATAGGTCAGGAGATAGCCGAGAAGCTCGATTTCTACGGCTCGAACTACGATGCCACCATCGATCGCGACTACACCTATATCTCATTTGTGTCGCTATCTAAGTTCTTTGCAGAGACGGCTGATGTCGCACGTGAGATAATCTTACATCCAGCATTCAATACCAAGGAGTTGGCAGTATATTGCTCTAAGCGTAAGCAAGGACTTACTATCGAACGCCAGAAGATAGATGTGCAGTCACGTGAACTCTTTGGTAAGGCTCTCTTTGGAGAGTGTCACCCATACGGTCTTACAAGTCACGAGAGTGCATACGACAATATTACTCGCGAGGACTTAGTGTCGCTATACAACAAACTCTATACCGCCAAGAACTGCTTTGTGGTGTGCAGCGGTAGAGTTACCGACGAGGTATTGCGTACCGTAGAGGAGGTTGTGGATGCCTTGCCTACTGGCGAGGGTTGCGAGGTTGCATTCCCCGAGGTCAAGACCACACATAACATATTTAAGGAGGATGAGTCGTCGCTACTCTCTTCTATACGTATCGGTCGCCTACTATTTCCTCGTCGTCATCCCGACTTTGTCGGTATGCAGGTTGTGGCAACAGCTCTGGGAGGCTACTTTGGCTCACGTCTAATGCAGAACTTAAGAGAGGAGCACGGCTACACATACGGTGTTATGGCTGCGATGGTGAACTTCGAGCATGAGGGCTATCTTGCCATTGCTACTCAGGTAGCACGCGAGCACCGTGACGATGCCCTTAGAGAGATACACTTCGAGATTGAGCGACTACGCAACGAGCTAATGTCGGAGGAGGAGTTGCAAATGGTTAAGAATATGATGATTGGCGAGATACTGCGTATCCTCGACGGACCATTCGGCATTGCCGATGTAACTATCGAGAATATAATGTGTGGCTACGATAACCGCGCCACCGAGCAGAGCGTGCAGACTATTCTTGCTATTACGCCAGAGGATATTCAGCAGTTGGCACACAAATATCTAAAGGATGAAGACTTAGTGGAGGTTGTAGTTGGTTAGCGTATGGTAAACAAAGAGTTACAACTTTATATCGAGGAGTATATTCTACCGCGATATGATAGGCACGATGCGGCTCATAGGCGCGACCACGCCGATACGGTTATAAGCCAAAGCCTTACCCTTGCGCGCAACTATGAGGTAGATATGAATATGGTCTACACCATAGCAGCATATCATGATACAGGCATCATTCATGGCAGGGAGCACCACCACACCGAGTCGAAGCGCATCCTTCTTGAAGACAAAGCATTGGATCGCTGGTTTACGCCCGAGCAGCGTGCCATTATGGGCGATGCTGTGGAGGATCATCGCGCCTCGTCAAAGTCGGAGCCACGCACTATTTATGGTCGTATCGTTGCTGAGGCTGACCGTATTATCGAGCCTCGCAGCATCATACGCCGCACGGTGCAGTACACTCTAACCCACCATCCTGAACTTAACAAGGAGGAGGGCTACGCGCGTATGGTGGAGCATCTTAACGAGAAGTACAACTATGGCGGTTACCTACGTCTCTGGATTGAGGAGTCGGAGAATGGGTGCAAACTTGAGGAGTTGCGCCAGATAATTGCCAACAAGAGCCTCTTGCGCACGATTTATGATGAGATATACAACGAGGAGAGATCTCTATGAAACCCTATGTAATTGATAGCACAGCCTCTTTGGAGGCAGATATGTTGGGTGAGGTACGCGCAGGATTTCCTTCGCTTGCAGATGAGGAGCCACGCGAGAAACTCGACCTCATAAAGCTCCTTGTACGCCATCCAGCCTCGACATTCTTCTTCCGTATCGGTGGTACATCGATGGTGGAGGCAGATATGGACGAGGGTGATATTATTATCGTGGACCGTAGCGTAGAACCATATAATGGATGCTCGGCAGTATGCTTTATAGATGGAGAGTTTACGGTTAAGCGCGTTGAGATACATAGCGACCACACAATGCTTGTGGCTGCTAACCCTAAGTTTAAGCCTATACGCATTACTCCTGACAATGAGTTTGCGATATGGGGTGTTGTTACCTATATTATTAAGCGAGCATAGATGTTTGCCCTTGCCGATTGTAATAACTTCTTTGTTTCGTGCGAGCGAGTCTTCCGCCCGGAGCTTAATGGCAAGCCCGTGGTGGTGCTTTCGAGCAACGATGGCTGCGCCATAGCACGAAGCAACGAAGCCAAGCGACTCGGCATAAAGATGGGGGCACCATTGTTTCAGATTCGTGATATAGTGAAGCGTCATGATGTCACGGTCTTTTCGAGTAATATGGCACTCTATGCCGATTTTTCACGCCGTGTACGTATGGTGCTTAGGGAGTACGCTCCACATATCGAGGTCTACTCCATTGACGAGGCATTCTTGGACCTTCGAGGTGTCGAAAACCAAGACTTCGACCGCTTTGCAAAGGATCTATCGGTGCGTTGTCGTAGGCTTACAGGCATACCTATTTCTGTGGGTGTTGCACCTACTAAGACGCTTGCCAAGATTGCGGCAGAGCTATGTAAAAGCTACCCTAAACTTCGTGGTGGATGCTATATGTATCGTAAGGAGGATATCGAAAAGGTACTTCGCAAGACCCCGATAGAGGATGTTTGGGGCATTGGTCGACGTAGTGCACCACGCCTTAAGGAACAAGGCGTAGTAACAGCATACGACTTTAGCCAACTACCCCGAGACTTCGTACAGCGCAGGATGGGTATTACTGGAGTACGAACATGGCAGGAGCTCAATGGCATTCCCGCTATCGGGTTCGAGGCGATGCAGGAGGCGAAGCACTCGATATGTAATTCACGTAGCTTTGCTAAGGAGATATACGCCTTAGATGAGCTCTCGGAGCAGGTGGCAAAGTTCGCTACTTTGACAGCGGAGAAGCTACGTAGCCAGGATAGCGTATGTAAGCGTCTTGTGGTCTTTGCTGCTACCAACCGCTTTCATAGCGACGAGCTACAGCAGTACGGTAATATATCTATACCTCTGTTGGAGCCGACGGATAGCACGATAGAAATTGTACGCTTGGCGCGTGAGGCTCTAAGCGAGATATATGTGTCGGGGGTGGGATATAAAAAGGCTGGAGTTATAGCGATGGATATTATACCTCGTTCTGCACTTCACGTCTCGATGTTTTCGGCAGAGAATAATGAACGACACCACCGCTTGATGCAGGCTATAGACACTATTAACAAGAGTGCAGGCAAAAATGCTATTACTGTAGCCTCTGCAGGTGGTAGCGAGGTCCGCACACGCAGTGACTACCGTTCACCACGATATACAACCTCGTGGGATGAGATACCAGTTATTAAATAATATATTTATATAAACTAACTAAAACTTTGATACTATGGGATTTTTAAATGAATTCAAGACCTTTGCTCTAAAGGGTAATGTTGTTGACATGGCAGTCGGTGTTATCATCGGTGGAGCTTTTGGTAAGATTGTGACCTCATTGGTTAACGATATCATTATGCCTCCGATTGGTGTACTTCTTGGCGATAAGAACTTCTCAGATCTTGCCGTTACACTCAAGCCAGCAGTGGGTGATGCAGAGCCAGTGTTGTGGAAGTATGGTGCATTCCTCCAGGTATGTGTAGACTTTCTAATTGTTGCAGTAAGCATATTCGTGATGATTAAGGTTATCAACAAACTTACATCACTACGAAGCAAGGAACAGGAGGCGGAGGCTGCAGCTACCCCAGCACCAGAGCCAGAGCCAACAAAGGAGGAGGTACTTCTTACGGAGATTCGCGACCTACTAAAGGAGAAGAAGTAAAGGGTAATGCCATTACAAAAAATGTGCGGATGGGCAGTGTGCTCCATCCGCATTTTGTATTAGCAATAGTTGATACTACCCTACTTTACCAATCTATTGGTGCGCTCGTCAGGGAAGATAACCTTTGGCTGGAAGGTCTTAGCCTCCTCGAAGTCCATAAAGCCGTAACCCATAATAATTACGATATCGCCAACAGCAGTCTTGCGTGCTGCAGCACCATTGAGGCAGATACAACCACTACCACGCTCGCCCTTGATTACATAGGTCTCGATGCGCTCGCCATTGTTGTTATTCACAATCTGCACCTTCTCGCCCTCAATCAATCCTGCCGCATCCATCAAATCCTCGTCGATAGTGATGCTACCTACATAGTTCAAATTAGACTCCGTAACACGTACACGGTGGATCTTAGATTTCATTCTCTCTATAAACATAGTCTGGGTCGGGTTTGGTTACTTAATCTTGATATTGTCGATAAGACGGATTGCACCAGCCTGCACAGCACAGCAACCCTGAATGCGCTCTGAATCGCTCCAACGCTCTACGCGCTGCATAGTGCGTGCATCCACAGCCTCGAAGTAGATAGTCTTAAGGAGTGGATTTGAGTCGATAGTGGCAACAACCCACTCGGTAAGCTCCGCAGGAGTCATAGACTCCATCTTCTCTGCACACTGCTTGATGGTTGCGTATATATGGGGTGCTGCGGTACGATGCTCAGGTGTAAGCAACTCGTTACGTGATGATAGCGCAAGACCATCCTCGCCACGGACAATAGCACACTCAACAATCTCAATGTCAATATTTAACTGCTCGACCATAGCCTTGATAACAGCAATCTGCTGAAAGTCTTTCTCTCCGAAGTATGCACGAGCAGGATTTACTAAGGCAAAGAGACGGCTTACTACCTGCGCCACACCATTGAAGTGACCTGGGCGTGTAGCACCCTCCATAACCTTATCCACAAGACCGAAGTCAAAGACACGTGTATCAGGCTCTGGGTAGATATCCTCTACCGATGGCATAAACACGATATCTGCGCCAGCGCTCTCCAAAACTGCACAATCGGCCTCTGGAGTACGTGGGTAGTTCTTAAGGTCGTTCTTATCGTTAAACTGTGTTGGGTTTACAAAGACACTCACCACAACGGTGTCGTTCTCCTTGCGGGCACGCTCCACCAATGAACGGTGACCATTGTGCAAGGCTCCCATTGTAGGTACAAAGCCGATACCCTCCTTAGGGCAACTGCTTAATGCTGCATTAAGAGCAGCTACTGTATTAACTACTATCATATCCTCTTAGAATGTGGGGGCAAAGTTACAAACTTAAATGAAGATAGCAAGCAATGAGGTTAAAAAATAGGGGGTCATACCTCTATTTATATATCTTTTATAGTTCAGCAGAGCAGGGAAAGTGATCTAAAGGTGTATAATTACCATTCTCAGCCATAGCATAACTAAAGCACTCTATACCATTTGTAATGACGATATAGCGACAGTGAAGCACCGAGTTGTAGCGCACCACCTGACTAAGCACCGACTGGTCGATACGTACATTTGGTTCCTTACACTCTACAACAATAGCGGGTTTTGCCGAGCTGTCCACAGCCACGATATCAGCTCGTTGCGACATACCGTTGATATTTACTGGATACTCCTCCACAATCTGCTGAGCAATGAAACCGCACTCCGAGAGCATATACTCCACCACATGACGGCGCACCCACTCCTCGGGTGTAAGCACCAACCAGCGACCACGCACTGCATCGAAGACCTCCGTGCGACCATTTGCAGCACGTCGAGCACGAAGGTGTATGGCTGGAAAGTTAAGTTTCGGTAGTTGCATAGTGTACCCTCTCTAAAAAAATGTTTATCTTTGCGACTACAAAGGTATAAAAATTATGGAAACAGCAAAGATGATAGATGTAAATGAGCGTGTAGAGCGCGCTTGTGGATACTTTAAAGAGGGATACAACTGTGCCCAGGCGGTTGTTATGGCGTATAACGATATTATGGAGATGAGTATTGAGGATATCGCCAAGCTCACAGCGCCCTTCGGGGGCGGTATGGGTCGTATGCGCGAGGTGTGTGGCACAGTGTGCGGTATGACTATGCTTGCGGGTGCAATACAGCCATCTTCAGATCCCAAGAATTTGGAGGAGCGCAAGGATAACTACGCCCTTGTACAGCACTTTGCAGAGCAATTTCGCAGGGAGAATGGTGATATCGTTTGCCGTCGTCTGCTTGGTCTCGAGCCAATGGTTAAGCGTAACGAGACTGCAATGCCATCGGAGCGCACACCAGAATATTACAAGAAACGTCCTTGCTCGGAGTATGTAGGATGCGCCGCCCGCATCGTCGGAGAGCACATTAATAAATTAGTAATTAGCAAAGAGTAATTAGTAATCTGGCGTAGTTCATTTGGCTGTGACTAATTGCTAAAGAAAAGGCATCTCCCACGGGGAAATGCCTTTATTGTTTTACTCTCCACTATTCTCTCTACGACGATCGTTTTGGCGCATTAGCCTGCGTATTGTCTGCGCGAGGTTTTGTGGGTCGATGTTGCGCTTAATCACTGAGTCGTGCGCCACGGATATGCGACCTGTCTCCTCCGAGACTGCAATCACAATAGCATCCGACACCTCACTCATACCCAATGCAGCACGGTGACGCATACCATACGATTTAGGCACCTCCTGCTGAGTAGATGGAAGAACACACTTTGCCGCCACTATTCTATCACCACTAATGATCACGCCACCATCGTGCAGAGGAGCGTTCTTAAAAAAGATATTCTCCAAGAGCGAAGTCGACAATTTAGCATCCAAACGAATACCACTCTCGATAACGACGTTTAGGTCGTCTGCTTGCTTGATAATGATAAGTGCACCCACCTTATCTGCGCCCATCTCCTGACACGCAACAACCAATGGCTCGAGGTCGATATCATGCTCAGTACGGCGGTTGCGGAAATTGAAGATGCGCGATAGCCACTCGAAACGACCACGCTGGCGACCTATCGCCTGCAGAAAGTGTCGTATCTCGGGCTGGAAGATAATAAGTATAGCGATAACACCGACAGAGATAATCTGACCAAGTATGGCAGAGAAGAGCACAAGACTGAAGGTATTGACAAGGATCCACACCAAGTAGATGACAAAGATACCTACCAAAATATATGGTGCATTCGTTCCCTTTAGACCTCTATAAAGGCTGTAGAAGAGCGATGCCACCAAGATAATATCTATGACATCAATAAATTTTAGTGGTATAAATCCCATAACCCCGCTAAGTCTATATCGTTATACTACTACTGTGCTGGCTCAGCCTCGTAAAGAGCATCTACGCGCTCAAGCACTAAGTCAGAGATATTGAGCTCTGGGTTTGCGTCAACTACCGATACAGCATTTACAATCATCTTGTAGCGACGATCAGCGTTAAGCTCCTCGATAGCCTTGTTTACCAAATCCTTAAAGCGATTCATAAGTACCATATACTCCTCGTTCAAGTTCTGCTCCTCTACCTGAAGTTCTTGACCCTCCTTCTGTACTGTAGCCTGAAAGTTATTCATCTTAGTCTGAATAGAGTTAGCCTTAGTCTGAATCTCCTCCTGCTTCTTCTGAGCGTTAAGTGTGGTAATCAAGCCCTTAGCATAGTCCTCCTCAAGCTTTGCTGCCTCTGCCTGGAGCTTATTGTACTCATTAGCCAAGCTCTGCTCCTTCTTTGTCCAATTCTCCTGAGTAGTGATACTCTTCTGCTGGAAGTTCTGCATCTTAGTCTCGAGTTCAACACCCTCCTTAGCGTTGAACTTGCTGGCAGCCATAATGTAATCCAAGTCTATAAATACTACATCACCACTTGTGACACACTCCACACCATTAACCTCTGTAACATCAGCCTCAGAAGCGTTAGCCTCAGCTGTAGCCTGGCTCTTAGCGCCACCGCAAGATACCATCATAAGCGACATTGCCAAGATTGACAAAAGACTCTTTTTCATATTAGTTATAATCTGTTTTAGTTAATTTTCGCATTTGAAGCACAAAGATAAAAAAAAAATATTTACTTTTGTAGTAAATTATTAAGAATTTTAAGGATGTACGAATATATCTCTGGTGCTGTTGCTGAGGCAACACCTACATACGCAGTCGTGGAGGCTGGTGGTGTGGGTTACTTTATCCACATCTCGCTTAAGACCTATGCAGATATTGAGCAGGTGAAGGAGGCAAAACTATATGTTCACTTCATCGTGCGTGAGGATCAGCAGCAGCTCTTTGGTTTCTCCACAAAGATTGAGCGCGAGCTCTTCCGTCAGCTTATCAGCGTCTCGGGTGTTGGAGGTAACACTGCACGTATGATTCTTTCGACCTACACAGCGCGTGAATTGCAGAATATCATAGCTACTGAGAATGCCGTGCTACTAAAGAATGTTAAGGGTTTAGGTCTCAAGACTGCGCAGAAGATTATCGTGGAGCTCTCGGGCAAGATGATAGAACTCGGTGCAAGCGATATGATGTGGCAGAGTGCTCCAGCTACGCCTAATAATGCGATCTTCGACGAGGCTATGGCAGCATTGCAGATGCTTGGCTTCCAGAAAAATGCATCCGACAAGACCCTAAAGGCTATCTTTAAGGATAATCCTTCGATATCGGTAGAGGAGGCTATTCGTACTGCTCTAAAGCAGATGTAGTCTCTACCCCACCAACAATATAACGGTACGATGCTATTGCCACAGCGTAATCATACTCTGCGGTGATAGCATTTTCGTATATCTGCAACCAACTTATCTGCGCTTGCAATACATCGAGAATCGTCGCAACACCTTCACGGTAGGAGTATGTACTTATATCGAGGTTTTCGCGTGCTATATCAAGGTTACGTTGCACGGCCTCCATACGTTTATGACTATACTCCAAGTTAGTCCAACCATTACTTTCATTAAGAAGTATATTATCCACTGTCTCAAAGAGTTGTGCTTCGGCGGAGGTATAACTACTTTGTGCCGAACGCATAGCATCACGGCGCTCCATAAAGTGAAATATAGGGACTTTCATCGATAGTAGCACACCGCCCGTAGCAGCACCATCTGAGGTGAGGTGCCAACGACCAAATATACCTAAGTTAAGGTTTGGAAGATAGTCAGCTCTACGCAGAGCGATACCATATTGCGCCTGTTCCTTAGCCGCCAAGGCTATCATATAGTCAGGATGGAGGCTCAACAGTGTTGCCATATCCTCCCTTTTGGGCATTGCAAAGCTATCGAAGATATCTTCGCCAAGCTCCACCTCAGTAGTTGTTGCCTCGCCCCGCAGAATGTTAAAGCGCGAGAGTGCTATGCGCCAACTCTGCTCTGCCTCCGAGAGCTGATACTCGGCATTACTAAGGCGCGACTCCACTTGCAGAAGATCACTCTTAGAGGTGTAACCCTCCTCATAGCGGCGCTCTGCCACACTCCTTAAAGCTTGCACAATGACGATATAGTCGCACATAGCTTGGCGGTATCTCTCGGCACGGGACAGCGACCAATAGGCAATCTCTGCCTCATACCTTACAGCGAGCATCGTGCGCTCGTAGTTGCTTTCGGATTGCGCTAAGGCAGACTCGCGTAGCTTGGTGAGGGCATTATTACGTCCACCATTATATATCGGTTGCACCAGATCGGCGCGCACCGACTTTAGAGGATCGTCCGAAGAGAGTGACAGAGAGGGCAATCTTCCGTGTTGTGCCACTCGATACTCCGCCTCAGCGCCCACAACAGCAGCCTCAGCACTTAAAAGGTTATGGCTATACTCCACAACTCTTGCAACATACTCCTCGACTGATAGTTGCGCCATTAGCGATGAGGTGGAGAGCAGTGGTAACACACATAGAATAAGTCGACGTATCATAGCTTTATACGGTAAAAGAGTGAGTAAACAACGGGCAATATCACAAGCACCATAAAGGTTGCCACTACAAGCCCACCCATAATAGTTACAGCCATAGAACCAAACATCGAATCGAAGAGCAGCGGAGTCATACCGAACACCGTGGTTGCAGAGGCGGTAACCACTGGAATAGTCCTATCCTCGACAGCCTTAACAACGGCATCCGCAGCCGCAAAGCCCGACTCACGAAGTTCTCTTATGCGCGAGATAAGGATAACAGCATTCTTGATATTCATACCCACAAGACCGAGCAAGCCAAGCAATGAGAAGAAGTCAAACATCTTCCCCGACAAGGCGAGTCCTATCACCACACCTGTGAAGATAAGTGGAAGTGTTAGCAAGACCACCAAAGGGTCTCGGAGGTTGCCAAATAGAAGTAACAATATCACGAAGATAAGTATCATCGCTATCGGGAGTTTGCTTTGCAACGCTGCATTCGACTCCTCTCTACTCTCCTGTTCGCCAAAGATTGCCATACGGTAGTCCTCTGGAAGAGATATATTTTCGCGTATCTGCTTCTCGATATCGCTTAAGAGTGCTATGGCGTTAACCCCTCGCTCAGGATCACACTGAGCCTTCATCACTCTTTCGGAATCGATACGGCGTATAACCGATGGGCGAAAGCCGAACTCAAAACCCGATACAGCTTGCTCCAAGGAGTAGCTACGACCACGCATTGAGAAGATTGGCATCACGCTTAGTCCCACAGCCGTACTATCTACAACAGGTTCGGTGCGCAAGAGTATCGGCAGCTGAGCATCAGCCTCACGATATGTTGCCACGCTAAGACCAGAGGTGGCTATCTCCAACGACGAGACCATAGAACTTCGCTCCACGCCTAAGCGCTGTGCTCGCAGTTGCGAGTAGTCGGGTTGCCATACAGCCACACGGTTACCCCAGCTATTGCGTACATTGCGAGTATCTTCGCGCTGCTCCATAAGAGCCATAGCATCGCGCGTAAGACGACTAAGCGTATCGATATTCTCACCTATAAAACCAATCTCTATAGTCGCTTCAGGCACGGGCGAGAGTCGAAAAAGTGAGGAGCGTAGCCATATATCGGCAAAACTCTCTGTTACCCAAATATCAAACCTCTCCTCTACGGTTGCAGTCTCCTTAGTATCCCAAAGCTCAACTAAGACATTACCATAGTTTGGCTTCGAGGAGTAGCTACCACTTGCCAAGTAGTATCGTGGAGGAGTTCCTCCAGCAGTGGTAGATACACGCTTTACCTCGGGTTGAACTTTGAGCCATTTTGTGATACTATCCAAGCGCTTCTCGGTAGCCTCAATATCGTAGCCATCGGGCAGGATAACATCAGCACGGAAATATGGCTTAGCAAGTTGCGGAAAGAAATTTTGAGGCATACGACCCATAAGCCAGAGCGATATGACCAAGACCACTACACCACAGCCAACCGTAAGCCACCTATGCCGTAGCACCCAGCGTATAATACTCTCCACGAAGTCGTATTGCTTTGCTCTTGTCTTATGCTTTGAGTGCGGTAACAACCATAGCGACATCATAGGGACTTGGGTTAGCGAGAGCACCCAACTTATAAGTAACGATAGAGCTATAACTCTAAATAGGGGTGCTATAATCTCTGCTACAGAGGATGGGGCAAGTTGTAGCGGTAGAAATGAGATTATGGCTATCAGCGTAGCGGCAAGAAGTGGCATACGTGGCAATGTTGCTCCTTGCACTACAGCAATTGTTGGCAGCATTCCCGACCGCATATATTTTGCACTATTATCAACGACTACAATGGCGTTATCCACAAGCATACCCATTGCGATAATAAAGCCTGCTAAGGAGGTACGGTTAAGACCCTCGCCCACAAGGTACATCACAACGAGAGTAGCACCTATGGCAAAGAGTAGTGAGGAGCCTACGATAACACCCTCGCGCCACCCCATAGCAACCATTACCAATACTATAACTATAAGTAACGACTCCAAGAGATTGACAACAAAGTCGTTGTTTGCCTGCTCAGCAATTATATTTTCAGGGTAGAGAGAGACTATCTCCAACCCTGCAGGCAACTCTTGGTTAAGCCGTTCTAATTCACTATCTACCCTATCACCCACCTTTACAATATCCATCTCAGGGTCAGTGGCGACAGCTATAGCTACAGCCTCATTGCCGTCAACTGATATTATCATCGAGCGCGGACACTTGGTATTACGCACCACACGCGCCACATCCCCCAAACGATACTGCTTACCATCCTCTGCCATTAGAAGTTGGTTTTCGATATCTGCAATCGAGCTATAGGCACTACCCTCCGCAAGAGTTATCTCTACCTCGCCAGCCTCCCTTACACCAAGGCCCACGACGCTATTCTGCTCGCGTATGGCACGGGCAATGTTCTCTGGTCTAAGCTCGAACGCCGAGAGCGTTGCTGGACTAAGCCAGATGTTAACCTCCTCGCTCTGAAGTCCCGATATCTGTACCTTTTCAACGCCCTTAATCGCATATAATTTCGTGGTGATATCATTAGTATATTGTCGCAGCTCCTCGACACTGAAGCCTCCCTCGGAGCATAGTGCGTAGTAGAGTCCATAGACATCACCAAAGTCATCAATAATAGATATCTCGCCTACGCCATCGGGTAGCTGTTTGCGCAAATCCGACACCTTACGGCGTAGCTCATCCCATAGTTGCGGAATACGCTCGGGAGGTGTAGAGGGGTGTAGCTCAACCATCAAACGTGCATAGCCATAGTGCGACTCTGAGGTTATCTTATGCACGGCACTAAGGGTTCTCAAGCCTCGCTCCAATGGTTTACTAACTAAATTCTCAACCTCCTCGGGTGTAGCACCAGCGTAGGGTGATATTATAATAGCACTCTTGATTATAAAGGTAGAATCCTCACGCTTGCCAAGTTCCTCGAAGGCGTAGATACCACCCAAGAGTACAACAACAAGGAAGAAGATGATGACCGAAGGTCTAAGTATGGAGTAACGTGAGATATTCATAGTAATCTTACCCTTTCTCCATTGGTTAGGTGATATACTCCTGCGCTCACTACCCTCTCGCCAGCCTTGAGTCCTCTTAGAATAACAACGCTCTGCTCGCCAGTAAGCTCGCCAAGAGCCACACGACGCTTCTCGACCATATTATCAGCATCTATGACCCAAACATAATCCTCTCCACCTATGGGAGCATATATAGCCGTGAGTGGCACCGACACAGCCTCGCTATCGTTCTCAACGGTTATAACCGTAGCAATGCAGGTCATACCTGGCGAGATATTATATCGGGCAGTATCCACATCCACAAGGCGTAGCGACACGGGGAAGCCCAAGGCATCCGAGGAGGTCTGTGCATAGCTCTTTATCGTAGCGCTGAAGGGGTGATCTTTGTAGGCATCGAAGGTTACACGATATCGCGTAGTGGGCAATGCAAGGTAACTCAACAGATATTCTGGTGCAGTAAATCCTACCGTGGTGCTACGAGGTCTCACAATACGCACTATCGGCTGACCCGATGATACACGTTCGTAGGTGTCGATATATACGCGCTCTACAACACCATCAAAGGGGGCTACGATGCGGGTATCAGCCACCATATCCAAGGCATTGCGATAAGCCGAGAGACTTTGAGTAACAGCGTTGCGAAGACTCTCAACCTCTTGTGCCGATATGGCATTGTATGCCAAGAGTCGCTCTGCACGCTCAAGGCGTGACTGCGCCTCACGGTATGCCGAGAGTGTAGCCTCCACCTGCAGCTCTACATCGCGTTTGTCGAGTTGAGCGAGGAGAGCACCCTTTTTCACCCTCATACCCTTAGCAACAGGGGCATCCACAACACGCCCTGAGAGTTTAAAGGCGAGGGTTACAGCATCGTCAGCAGTGGATAGCGCAGCATACTCGCGCGATAGGTACTCCACGCGCTTAGCAACAACACTCTTTACTGGTTTAGGCTTGCGCTCTGGCAGAGATTCGCTACCACCACACGCAACAATTAATAGACTAAGTAGAATAAAAAAACTACGCATAAGTAAGGCTTTATGCGTAGCGAGGCAATTATCTTGCCATAATATTATATCGCATCTTTATACTCTACAACACCATCACGGAGCACCACAATACCTATATCAGCACGGATAATCGAACGCAGTGTCATAGCGTCGACCAATAGATGCATTGAGGGAAGTTCGCTCTCGATATTTGCAGAGCTAACCACATATACCGCCGAGGCTGGATAGAGCGAGTAGAGATACTCTATGGCGCGCTTTGCAGAGTTATCCATCGCAGCAGCATCGTTAATGCAGAGTAGCGCAATGCGACCATCGCACTCCAAAATTTCAGTAGTAATATCCTCTCCATCAACACTGTATAGAACAAAGTCTTGATACTCCAACTCGGTCTTTGCATCTACAATATTGACACTCTCTACAAACTCCAAATTTTCATCTTCCCAGCACTCTGTAGCCATAGCATCGAACTCAACAATAGCACCTGTGGCGATATTCTTAAAACGCAGAACAGTGCGAGTTGACTCATCCATCAGAGCTCTCTCCTTAGCTACACGCTCGCGGAGATTAGTCCCAACTTTATATGGCAGGAAGTCAACCAACGGCATTGTAAAGAGTGTGTATAGTGAAACACTAAGGGGTAATATAAGAGCCACAACGATGCTTATAAGATCGAACTTCGTAAAGTTTGCACCACGATCGCTCTTGCGCCATACGTATATAGATATAGGTAGAAGCACCAAGTTTTTGAAGAAGGTCTCCCAGGGCGAGAGCTTCACAGCATCACCAAAGCAACCACAATCACCAATAGGCAATACCGTAGCACTAAGTAGTGTGATGACCAAGAAGAAGAGAAGCATCACGCTCGATATAAGAGCTGTACCCTTGCGCCATACTCCAAGGATTAAGAGCAGACCTATGGCAAACTCCACCACCATAAGCACAATAGCAATAGCTTCGGATGCAACAGCAAGCTCCGATAGCGAGTAGGAGGCTAAGTACTTCTCAACATAAATCGCCGTACCTACTGGGTCAACACACTTAAAGGCGCCCGATGCCACGAACGTAGAACCGAGCAACCAACGTAACGCTGTTATTACACCCTCTTGTAGGCGAGCCATACTCTATTATAATAGTGGAGCTACACGCTCCATAATTCTCTCAAAGATAGTATCAGGCGATGCCATACCGCCCTCCTCTGTTGAGCAGTTCACCACCTTTAAGTCCTCGTTCAGTGATGCCGACTCAAGATACACCTCACGCACTCGACGCTGTAGGTCGAGCGATGCCTCGTGGATATCCTTGCCACCCTGAAGGTACTCTCTATCCTCACCCTCTCGCACCTCGGTAAGCTTGCGCTCTGTGAAGGCAAATGGCACATCAAGGAAGAGTGACAAATCGGGCTTGGGAATACCAAACTCCTCGAACTCTGTATGCAATATCCACTCTCGAAGGGTGTTGCGCTCCTTGCTATCAGCAATCTTAGCGCACTGGTAGCCGATATTCGAGTAGACATATCTATCCACAATCACAACCTTACCATCACCAAGCCACTGACGAATAGTAGTAGCCGCATCGGCTCTATCGCCAGCATATAACAACGCCACAAGGTATGGATTTACACTCTCGACGCTACCCAAGTCGCCACGCAAGAAGCGCGCGATAAGCTCACCATAGACTGGGGCATCGAAACGTGGAAAGTGAAGATACTCCGACTCCACGCCCTTAGCGCGAAACATATCTCTAAGTTTGGTAATCTGTGTTGACTTGCCTGCTCCATCAAGTCCCTCAAGCACGATAAACATACCTTATTAATTAGTAGTAAGCCATATCAATTATTAATTAGTAATTAGAAATTAGTAATTAGCAATTAACATTGGCTCACAGTTAGTATTTACTATTTTAGCATTCTTACTGCGCGCTTGATGCCCGCAACAAGAACGTCCACCTCCTCCATGGTGTTGTACATACCTATTGAGGCACGACACATACCAGTAACACCGAAGTGTGTCATCACTGGCTCAGCACAGTGGTGTCCAGTGCGTATTGCCACACCGAGCTTATCGAGTATCATACCCACATCGTATGGGTGCGTGCCATCAATGGTAAAGGATACTATCGGACACTTATTCTCGGTAGTACCATATATCTTGAGTCCCTCAATCTTTGAGAGACACTCAGTCATATAATGCAGTATCTCCCTCTCGTGACGCTCGATAGCCTCCACACCGATACTGTTTACATACTCTATAGCCTTAGCAATACCTACAGCACCGATAAAGTTTGAAGTTCCAGCCTCGTACTTTAGTGGCAATGGCGCGTATGTAGTCTTAGCGAAGGTAACCTTGTCAACCATATCGCCACCACCCATAAATGGTGGCATTGCCTCCAAGAGCTCCATTCTTCCATACAAGACACCGATACCTGTAGGACCATACAACTTGTGGCCCGAGAAGGCATAGAAGTCGTAGCCGCGCTCAGCCACCCTGCCGCCACCGTGTACGATACCCTGACATCCATCAACCATCACAACAGCGCCCACAGAGTGTGCCTTTTCGATAATAGGATTCAAATCGGGACAAGTGCCGAGGGTATTTGAGGCCTCGGTTACAGCAACCAACTTAGTGCGGCTATCCACCACCTCATCAAGCATCTCGATACGCAGAGCTCCGCACTCATCGAAAGGTAGAACACGTAATTCTGCTCCCTTGCGCTCACACGCCAACTGCCAAGGCACGATATTCGAGTGGTGCTCCATCTCGGATACCACAACATTATCTCCCTCCTTAAGATACTTCTCGCTCCAAGCGTAGGCAACAAGATTTAGGGATGCCGTAGCGCCAGATGTGAATACTACCTCCTCGCGATGCTCCGCACCAATAAACTCGCGCACCCTCTCTCGCGCCTGCTCATACATCTCGGTCATAACACCCGAAAGGTGGTGCACACCACGATGTATATTGGCGTTGTACCTGCGCATAAGGTCGTCCGTGCACTCGATAACCGAGATAGGCTTCTGCGCCGTTGCTCCACTATCGAAATAGACCAACTGGCGACCATTAACCTGCTGATCAAGAATTGGGAAGTCCTTGCGTATGCCCGCAATATCGTATGACATATTTACAATCTGTTTAATTTCTTAGCAAGCAACTCGGCAAGAGCCTCCTCGCTACCCGCAATAACCGAGTGTAGCACCACATCATCAACGAAGCCCTCGATTTGCAATCGCTTAGCATCGGCAAGACTTAAACCACGCTGACGCATATAGAGGATTGCATCACTATCCATCTGACCTACGGTAGCACCGTGGCTACACTTAACATCATCGGCATAGATCTCCAACTGTGGCAAGGTCTCGATATGAGCCTCACCCACAGTCACGTTACGGCTTGACTGCACCGAGTCGGTACGCTGTGCATCGGGAGCAACATATACCAAGCCAGAGAAGCTACCGTGCGACTTACCTGCTGCAACACCCTTAACCGAGGTGTGCGACTGGCAGTCTGAAGCGATATGGTTAACATCCACAGTAACACTCGCCTGGTCCTCGTCTGTAAGCACAAAGACACCACCAAGCTCAAATCTTGCACCGCGCTCCATAAGGCTCGCCACAACACGAGTATCAGATGCTGATACAACGACCTCAGTCATCAGACACTGGGCATCCTCCGCAACGCCAATAGCGATATTCATTGCCGACTGCTTCTCGACAATATTTAGAATGCGGAGCGTAGCACCCTTCGAAACATCGATATTCACATCCCCGACATTGGCGCTATCCGCAATTAGCAACACCGCCTGCGAGCCAGCCTCGACCACAATATCGTAGCCACCACCCTCTTCGAGAGTCCAGCCACCCGTAGTGATGCGACCATCTACAGGAATAGCCTTTGCCGAGATTAACTCCTTAATTCGCTCGAGAACCATAGCCTACTCCTCCTTATAGTCGTTGATAAGCCAATCGTAGCCCTCCTTCTCGAGCTTTAGAGCAAGAGTCTTGTCGCCAGTATAGATGATGCGACCCTTATACAATACGTGCACATAATCAGGCACGATATAGTCCAACAAGCGCTGGTAGTGAGTGATTACCACCGTTGCATTCTCTGGAGTCTTAAGGCGTGTAACACCTGTAGCCACGATACGCAAAGCATCGATATCGAGACCCGAATCGGTCTCGTCGAGGATAGCTAACTTAGGGTTTAGCATCGCCATCTGGAAGATCTCGTTCTTCTTCTTCTCACCACCCGAGAAGCCCTCATTCACAGCACGCGCTGTAAGCTTAGAGTCGAGTTCAACGATAGCACTCTTCTCCTTCATTAGCTTAAGGTACTCGCCTGCAGTCAATGGCTCCAAGCCACGCGACTTACGCTGCTCGTTAACCGCCAACTTCATAAAGTTAGCCATTGTAACTCCTGGAATTTCCACTGGATACTGGAAGCCAAGGAATAGACCCTTGCGTGAGCGCTCCTCGATATTAAGATCGAGAAGATTCTCGCCCTCGAACTCCACCTTACCCTCTGTAACGGTAAACTTCTCGTTACCCGCCAATACAGATGCAAGTGTAGACTTACCCGAGCCATTAGGACCCATTATCGCGTGCACCTCGCCAGCCTTAACGGTGAGGTTGATACCCTTCAAAATCTCCTTGTCGCCAACTGAGGCGTGTAGATTTTCAACTTTTAGCATATATCTTATTCAAATTAATTATCACAATTTTCACAAATTGAAAACTGAAATATGACAAATGTAGTCGCTTTGCGCAGGTATTAAATATGCGTCGCAGACACCATACCTTTCAGTTTTCACCTTTCACTTTTATCCTACGCTTCCCTCGAGCGATAGCGACAAGAGCTTCTGAGCCTCCACCGCAAACTCCATAGGCAACTTCGCCAACACCTCGCGAGCATAGCCATTCACGATAAGACCCACAGCATCCTCAGTAGCAATGCCGCGCTGGTTGCAGTAGAAGAGTTGCTCCTCCGAGATCTTCGAGGTTGTAGCCTCGTGCTCCAAGACCGCAGTCGGGTTATATGAATCGACCACTGGGAAGGTATGAGCGCCACACTTATCACCGATAAGCAGAGAGTCGCACTGCGAGTAGTTTCGAGCATTATCTGCACCCTTAGCCACACGCACCAAGCCGCGATAGGCATTTTGCGAACGACCAGCCGAGATACCCTTCGACACAATGCGTGAACGTGTATTCTTGCCAAGGTGAATCATCTTTGTACCAGTATCTGCCTGCTGATAGTTATTTGTCATCGCCACAGAGTAGAACTCGCCCGATGAGTTATCACCCGCAAGCACACAGCTTGGATACTTCCACGTAATAGCCGAACCAGTCTCCACCTGAGTCCACGAAAGGTGCGCACCCTCACGGCAGATACCGCGTTTGGTTACGAAGTTATAGATACCACCCTTACCCTCCTTGTCACCTGGATACCAGTTCTGAACAGTGGAGTACTTAACATCCGCATCCTTCTCCACCACAATCTCCACCACCGCTGCGTGAAGCTGATTCTCGTCGCGTCGTGGTGCGGTACAACCCTCGAGGTAGCTAACATAAGAACCCTCGTCAGCAACGATAAGGGTACGCTCAAACTGACCAGTGCCCTCGGCATTGATACGGAAGTATGTAGAGAGCTCCATAGGACAACGCACACCCTTAGGTATGTAGCAGAACGAGCCATCAGAGAACACAGCAGCATTAAGCGCTGCGTAGAAGTTATCGGTATATGGCACCACCGAGCCGAGATACTTCTTAATAAGCTCAGGGTGCTCCTTTATCGCCTCCGAGATAGAGCAGAAGATGATACCCTTCTCTGCCAAAGTATCGCGGAAAGTAGTCTTCACCGAGACCGAGTCCATAACGGCATCCACCGCAACACCCGCCAAAGCCATCTGCTCCTCAAGAGGAATACCAAGTTTATCGAATGTACGCTTTAGTTCAGGATCTACCTCGTCCATAGAGTTAAGCTGCTTCTTCTGCTTAGGAGCAGCGTAGTAAATCACATCCTGAAAGTCAATTTCAGGAATATCGAGATGCGCCCACTTAGGGTGCTCAAGGGTCAACCAGTGGCGATAAGCCTTCAATCGTCGCTCCAACATCCACTCAGGCTCACCCTTCTTCTGGGAGATAAGCCTTAC
>JAEIGA010002208.1_pt1 | contig 31124 bp, 71 predicted proteins | sample 9270691 | NCBI WGS metagenome assembly JAEIGA01 (sample SAMN17057246, study PRJNA624740) | gut metagenome | biome: biome; isolation source: fecal sample | host: Bos grunniens | place: China: Xizang | collected 2019
ATCAATAGAGATGAAGTTATACATATCATTGTTTCTAATTTTGTCCATAAGAACCAATGGTGAGTGTGAGATGATAATCACCTGAACGCCAGTTTTTCTTACGAACTCTGGTAGCACATTGACATATAGGTTATATACATTCAATATATCAAGACTCTTATCCAACTCATCGAAAAGGAATGTGCCTGGTAAGTTTTCACAAGCATTATTGAACCCCATATAGTAATCCAACTGAATATTATATGCACTACTCCACGCACTATTTACATTCATCTTCTTTCGTGAACCATCCTCGTTTATATAGTGTTTAAAGATATCCTTGAATGAAAGATGACTTTTTGCAATATTAAACAATCTATTGATAAGGAATATAGAATTCTGACCAAGTGAGATTTTATCCTTACCCAGCATATATTGAATTTCTGTCACAATATCATCGCCAAGCACAGAACCACACAAATCTCCAAGCGATCCATAAGTCTTTCGGTTAGCGAAGTTGTCATAATAGATGGGGACACCATCCCACTCGATGTTTGCGGAATTTCGCATCTTCTTATTAAGTGCTTTTCTGAAACTCTCCGAACTTGCCTCCTCATCAAAGTCGTGTATATCCAAAGGTCCCATCAAAGTTGGATATCCATCATCGCAACCTGCGTTTCCAGCAATCGCCCTGAGTATTGTTGTCTTTCCAGATGCATTAGGTCCAAAGATGACATTTATCTTGCCCGCCTCGAACTCGAACTTTCTACCAAGAAGATTTTTAACAAGATGTGGCATAGCATAATCATCCTTATGCTTCTCCCACTCCTTATGCTCCTTCTTCCACTGCTTAAGTTGCTCTTTCTCCTTTTCAGAAAGACTTCTTATACGATATGATGGGATTTTTTCGCTATATCCACGAACTGGACATACTGGCTCCTTAATCTTATCTACAATATAACCAAATTCACCTGTAAATGTTAATGACTTAATCATAAATTCTATTTATTATTAGTTTTCTTGATACAAGAAATAATAGTTTTATTTTTTATTTCCAATTTTTTTGACAAAATAATAATTTTTATTTTAATCAACATTAATCAAAAAGCCATATTTATCGCAATATCTATTCAAAAGCGCTCTCAAACCAGGTTCAATATCTTTCTCAAATACTTTTAGATATGCATATTCTACCCAATCATCAATATTAAAATATGGTTTAATTAGACTATTTTCCAATTCGTCACAAATAAATGCCGTGTCTTGAATATACATGTCCTCCTTATTATACAACATTGTATTCATAAACGCAGGTGTGTTAGTCCAAACTTTAATTTTTGGTCTATATAATTTTGTATCGTCACGATTTGATACATCAACCCAATACTCAATGTCAAAAAATGTTTCTCTGCTACCAGAGATTGTTTCCCTATAAATCTGAAATACCATATCTTATTCCTCCTCCTTATCGTAAAAATATGTAAATGTAATATTATTTTTATCCATTATCATAAACGGATATTCGGCGATACCTTGTGCAAATTCTTTTAGTAATTCGTTAGCGTGTTTGCTGTCAGTTTTTGAATAACTATATATGGTGCTATTATTAGAAAGTAATAATTTCACACAGCCTTTTTGGTAAACAAGTATCTCTTTAACTCTACCTGTTTGCTCGTCTGAAACTGCCTCATAATAAAACTTATCATTTAAAGTTCTATTAAACCAACTATCAAAATTAGATGAGCCGATAAAACGATTATTTTTGTTTTGCATAAAAAATTCAGCATTTTCTTTGGCATTATCATCATATACATAACCATCCTCAATAATATAAGGGAGTTCTGTATCATTATTTTTTAATCGCTTATTATTATCAAGATGTTCATCCCAAACGAATCCCCTATCTATTTTAATATTCTTTTTAAAGAATAGATACTTTCTTTTAGTTATTTCATACTCATCCATGAAAACATATTTTTGATAAAGTTCATCAGGTTTAACTGAAATTTCAACAACACTACTTGTGCAAATTAAACAATTATTCATTTTTAATCCAAACAATTTATAATAATTAACTACACCATGAACACTGACCTACGCATAGTACCTCTTCCAAAAGTGATGATATATCATAATATTCCTCCCAAGTTAGAGAATATTTTTCCATACAGTATTTGATAGCATCTTTTTCAGTATATCTTTCAAACTCCCTATGTCCGCAACCATAATCAGGAGCATTCCACTCATCATTATCTACACTGCGCCCAAAATCGCATGTATCTGCATTAACATCGTTAATTGTAAAAATCATTAACTCACATGGTAGTGCCGAATATGGCTCAACTTTAACTACCTTATCACCAAAAGTCTTCTCGTATAACATAATTTAATCTATTCTTATTTCATTACCACAACAAGGACATGTGATATAATGAAAACACACATGCTCGTTATTATAATTGTAATAATCCATAGTTCGAACATCACTGGATTCAAATTGCACAGTTGTAAAACATTCTGAACATCTTTCAACTGAAGGAATAACTGTAATTGCCATAAATTTTTAGTTTTATTAAATTTTCTGTTGCAAATATACAAATAATATTTTATAAAAACAAAAAAGGAAGAATTAATCTTCCTATTTTTCTAAATAAAATATAGTACTACATTCGTAGCATTCAATGGGAATTGACCCATTCTTTTTATAAGTTTCCATGTCAATATCATCAAGATATATCCATTCACCACAATATGGACATTCTGTATAATTTCCATGGTTATCATCTTCTATTAGAAAAGTTGTTGTGAAACTCATAAAATTATAAAATATTTTTTAAATTGTTAATAAAGCCCAAGTTCCAACTATTTGACCAATATGCATCATTTGGTCTTCGAACAAGTTAATATTAAGTTTATTTGCCTTTTCATCATCTATCCAAGCATGTATTGCTGTATTAATTATAACAGACATAAAAACTAAAATCTCATTACTTACAATAAACATTAATGGTAAATGAATCATTATTGCCCAAGATAATGCATGGATAACCAATGCCACCTTATAGTCAAATTTATATATCTCATTGTCTTTCACATAAGGCTCCCAAAATGATTTTTGCTTTAATTTGGAAAGGCAAATAGGCTGTAAAACAAAATCATCAATGATATGCAGCAATATCATTATTAAAAATATATATACCATATTTATAGCAATTTATCAATTCGTTTTTTTTATAATCTATATTGTAGGTATTTTTTCATTATCCATAACTGCTTTTGGAAGATTATCGTACCATTCCTTTGCTAAATCAACATTTTCCAATACAAGTCTAACAGTTCTTGCAACGCAATATTTAGCAAATGTTCTATCTTCGTAGTTATAAGGTGCTTCTATTAGTCTTTTAAATTGCTCTTGTGTCATAATTTTGAATTTTATTCTTTTTTCGTTTACCAATTTTTATAATATTCATCACAATCATTATTTGTTCCCAATAGATATTCATTACTCTCATATGGAATACATTGTGCCCAATTGACACTTCCTGCAATAAATGGATATTTTTTATTTGTTACGGTATCATAAAATCCAAAAAATGTATTAATCCATGCTGAATTATTATCATCCCTTACTAGAACCTTGTCATATGCTTTCAATGTTGAAATATCGAACTTATTAGGTACTAATTCCCATTCATCTTGAAATTTAATAAACAATCTATTTGCAATATTTCTTGTTATGTCATAATAATAATCACCATCAATATGGCCAATTTTAATAGTAACTTTACCATTAGTAATTATATCACCAACCTTAAACTTATGTGTAGGAACTAACTCCCAATTATCTTGGTCTTCAATCCTTACCCAATCATTTATAGTAGTATAATATCCAATACCTTCAACATAATTATTTATAGTTCGGGTAGATGGAAATCTCTCATTTTTTTCCTTTATTTTATCACCATCCTTAAATTTAGGTGTGATTACTAATAACTCCCATTCATCTTGGTCTTTAAAATGTAAATTGGAAACCTGACCTTTTGTAACTATATAATAATAATCTGAATTACAATATGTGTCAATACCTTGCACATACCAAGATTTAGAGGGGTCATCCTTTTTTACAATCTTATCACCAACCTTAAACTTTGGAACAATTAATTTTTCCAATGTTTTAGTTTCAGCATTCCATTTATAACCATTTGCCTTAATTATATTAAACAATTTTCGCTTTTCTCCGTCTGTTGCAAATCTATACTCAGTATCTCTTCCTATACCAAAATCCTTTTTAAATTTAAAGTCATTACCATTCTGATAACACCAACAATGATAATATATCACTTTATCATATTCACAAGATTTAGGTTTGCCAAATTTGTGGAAAATTGCGATATATGAACCACTTGAAATTATATCACCATCCTCAAACGGTTTTTGGAATGTATTCCAATCTCTATTCTCCTTTGATGGGAAAATGCAACATTCTCCATTTAGATTATATCTACCATCATAAGAAAAGTTAAATACATCATCTGTATCATTAATGACATCAAACCCCAAACCATCATATATTTTTATCAATCTACATTCTCCACAAATAGGGCTATACAATTTAGTTCCTTTTGGACAATCTTTCAAAATCTCTGCTATATTAATCATATATTATCCCTCCATTGCTTTTGTAAATTTATCCATTAACTCTATAGTATCTTTAATATCAACTACACGCACATATGATATAGGATAATCATGGTGTTCATTTTTATGTAAAAACTCCGTTGTTGTGTTCAAAATCACCCAATTACGAGCCTTTTCAATTGCTTTACGCTCACCCAATTTAATGCTATATCGCAATAGTGTTTCTATTGCTGTTTGATATGATTTAGATATTGTGTCATCTGTATTTTCACTTTTTTTAAATGCATCTGGAAAATCATCTAAAAGAGTTGTAATCATATCATCTATATGCTTTAATATCTCTTGCTCTGTCATAATTATATAATTTTAAATTTATCTAATATTGTTTTACTTTTTTTGTTAATTTATCTGCCCACTTTTCTGTAATAAAATTATAATATTCATCCCAGGATTTATTTTGTTTTACAAACCATTTATAGTGTATATATGATGGTATATAAACAAAAAACAAATAAAATGGTCCGAGTATATATGATTGTATTCGATGTCCATATTCGTGTCGTATAATACTACTATCATCGGTATTTGGATTAATGAATATCCATTTACCCCACACGTGACTATCAAAATAATTTATATATACAATATTTGAATTTTTGAACTTATGATTTACTTTTAGTTTATTAAACTTAAATTCACAAAATCCAATAGTATTTTGTATACATTCATATATATTTAATAGTATATTAATTACTGTCTTTTTAATATTTTTAACCAATTTAGTTTCCATATTTTACTCCTCCATTGCTTTACGAAAATCTTCAACTAACAAATCATCAAATATGTCAAACGAACATACATCTTCAACATATTTGCTTAGGTCGTTAATCATATAATTAGTATAATTTTTTCTCAACCACTCACATGCCTTATCAAGCGATACCATCTTCTCCTGTGGCCCCGCATCAACAGGGCCTTCAATCATTTCATCAGTCCAAGTTCTACATTGCATATCTTCTTGAACATCATATCCATAATAAGGATATATCCCACAAATAGTGACAACACTTCCACAAAACACGCTCATATAATTATCGAAAATTCCGTCACTACAATGCACAAAACCATCCTCATCCTTATTCTGATTATACCAATCAAGATTCTTGATTTTTACTCTATCTCCAATTTTATATTTCATATTCTTTACTTATTTAATATTACATTCTTGAAATTAGGGTCTTCATACAATTTATCCACAAACTCCTCAAATGTATAATGTCTATGCGGATGAGGGGCACAACATGCTCGACCTGTAATCACTACATATTTTGGATAAATTCTTGATAGTTTACCTATTTCCCGTAATGGGATAGATGTATATAATTCATATAATTGCCAATCGTTCATAGTTTTTACAAAATTTTAATAGTATCCTCTATACTAAAATTGTCTTTTGTATTGCAAACGCCATACTTCTCTTCAATTAGTTCCTTTTGAATTTGCAATGCTTCTTTTAGTTCATTTAAATCATCATCTTCATCAGGCTCCACATATAAACATTCCCATTCATAACCACCAAAATCAGAAATAATGATATTCCTAATTTCCTCTCTTATATGGTCATTGAAATCATAGTATGCCATTCTAATCTCACCTGCTAATGTCTTAATTTTAATATATACATCATCATCATTTATTTGTGTAAATCCAACAAATTCACCATTGTGCATAATTGGTTTAATTTCTGTTGATGGAATAAACAACTCACACAAAAGTGCATCATCAAAAAGATAATTAATCTTCTTAGGATTTTTCACGATATATCTCTCAAAAGGATAATACTCGTTAAATGTATCTATAAAATTAGTATCGTAACTCATATTTTTTCTACGCTTTAATTAAAATTATACACATAAAACTTATAACTGCTATTAATAGTGAATAAACTAACAGTTGGGTATAAAAATTCAGCCGTTTTGTATTAAAATTAAAAATACCACATATTATCCAAAATATTGCTGATAATGCTGCTGATATAAATGCACCAATTAATATTCCAATTAAAATCTCCATATATTACTTTTTACTCTTTTAATTTTCTACCACAAAATGGACAATATGAAATCGGTTCAGAATAGTCCTCATAACTTCCCACCAAATAGATGTAATAATCATCATTTTCATGAACTATTTTGCAGTCTTCGTATTTTGTATCGCAAATCACCTCTCCCATCCAGAACTGTGAAAGATTATTCCAAGTATCAGTTTCACAATATTTACACATATCTTACTCTTCTTTAACTAATTTAAGTTCAACTTCTTGTGGACTATTCTCAAAGGTTACTTCTGGGAATGCCTCTTGATAAATACGGATGTATGGAAGATTGGAGTTATTGTAACTAAACCACATACCCGAATTATTAAAAGGGCGCTCTTCGTGCAATGTTATATATCCTTCTTTATCTCTTGCTATCCAAAGTTTCATAATCTTACTTATTTTCTACAATCCTTAATAATTATAGTCTTACCACATTCGGGACAATTGATATATCTATAGATGAGGTATGAAACATACGCAATTTCCCTAACCTGTTTTTGCTTTATGTCTTTCTCTACATAAGAAAATACGCACTCGCAATCAGGACACACCTTCTCCTGCGGTGCCTCATATGTTTTTCCGTGTTTAATTATTTCCATAATTTTATCCTAATTCGTAATACTTAATAAATGGTAAATTTGCGCTTTTACAAAACTCTTCAAGAGTTTCCTTGCCCCTCTTGTTGCCTCGTTCTCTATTAATATAATCAGGACAATATGAGTTTTCATCTGCAACATTCATAGCATCTGGGGAATATGAATGCATTAGGCAATGCCCTGTGGTTTTTCCTGTTCTATTCCACCACCAACAGTTTTTACAATATCCGTGATTTGGCATAACTATTCGTTTTTGTTTTTATTGACCTTATTTTCACACACTACATAATGAACAACACCGCCATCATGCAACCAATTTGCTATGCAGCGATCCCATTTGGTCTCACAATTATCGTTATAGATGCAATCCTCGCATTTGAGTTGCCCTGGTTTAAATTCGAAATCCACAAACATATTTCTAATCATATTACCAATCTATTTTATCACTCTCTTCTTCGAGATAATCCCACAATCTATCAACAAACTCATCAATAGATTCCATTTCATTAACAGTTTCTACACGAGTTCCTACCCAATCAGTATGTGTGTCCAAATTTCTTTCACACCACTCACTTAAAATATGTTTTGTTATTCTTATTCTTTCCATAACTTTACTACATTTTCAAATATTATAAAGGTAACTCCACATCATCAAATCCATAATCTAATATGCCGTCATTGACTTTTCTGATAAAATGCATTGTTACAGTATTTCTTTCAACATTTATACGGAAAAATCTTAATATACAAACACTATTAGGGTATTTTTCATTTGCAAAGTCATAAAACTTTTTTTCCATTTTCTCACACATCTCTTTTTGTTCGGGTGTGCCATAAAGTAACAAATCAAGTGCACTAATCATATTAACCTCCCTTTAGTTTGTATTCTCTTCATATTTTTAAAAAACTCTAATTTCCTTGTGTGTATAAGGTTCGTCTATTGTGTAAGATAATACAAAATTTTTCGCTTTCCAAATCTCATCTCTTTCTATTCTGTGAACCTTATCATGCTCCTGCGATAGTTTGTTGTTGTGTCGTCTTATATCTGCTTCTACTGAAGGAACTAAATCAGATAGCATTCCATATGATTTATACTCTCCTAACAAATCTGCCCCTTTACATTCAACATCAAGATAAACAATTATTTTTTCTGTCCATCTAAACAAATTTTTAGATTTAACCTTTGTTCGCTTTATCACTCGTGTATACACCTTATTGTTAGGAATACCACTTTCTTTCGACACATCAACTGTATTTGTGTAAATCAATTCTTCATTCTTATACATAATCTACTCCTCCATTATTTTACGAAAATTGTTAATAAAACTTTCTTTGTACCAACCCCCTACATTTTCAATATCAGGGAAATTCGCTTCAAGATACTTAACTGCTTTATCAATAAACTCCTGCTTATTTACCATCTCTGGTTGATCCTCAACTGTATTAGGAACTCCCATAGCCTCGCATAACATGTCCCAAATATAGTTGTGAATCTCATTAATAAAATCAGGATAAATCATATCGTCATCATACTCTCTAACTTTAATCTGAAATACATCTAATAGATAATCCTGAATATCAAAGTATGAACTATCAGTAAAATGATTATACCAATCCTTATCATATTCCTCTACGAAATGCTTTCCTATTGCATCATACACAGTATTTTTCTCATTGTTATCCGCCAAACGATAAGTAATATCTCGCAATTCATAAGAGAAATCACAATCATCTGGTTTGAAATACAATTCTTTGGAACGCATATTCATTTCGGCATATATATACAATCCATCTTGATTGCCGAATGTAGTATCAAACTTTTCAAAAATTGCTAACATTTTTGTGCCGTCCCAATTTATAGCAACCACATCACCTTTTTTTAAATTTGTATTCTCCATAAAATAATTATTATTATTTTGTTTTGTACTTTTGTTTTATTCTGTGATGCAAATATATAATAAAAAAATGAAACCTCCAAATTTTTTCATAAGAAAGTTTCATTTTTTATTAATTTTACAATAATTCTTTACAACTCTCGATTAAAACCTTGAAATTCTCATAAAAGGTATCTCGCATTTCTGCGGTTGGAAATGATAGAATGAAATTATCCGTACAAATTCCATGACTCTTATAAATACCAGAGATTCTGTTATTACAGATAATAAAAAGCTCATCTTCTTCATCTGGCTCCCAAGGATTTTCCAAACCCAATTCCTCACCCGCTATCTTCCAATAGGCATCACGACAGATTTTTAGAAAGTAAAGGCTCTCAAACAATTTTTCATTTGCACCAGTATGACAGACACAATAGGTCTCCCTATCATCATATCCTAATACATCACAGCACTCCTTATAAGTCTTTGGATAAACTGGTTTCTTTTCATTAATTACAAGTTTTCCATCCTTAACTTCATACGAATATTTTGTTAAATCAAATTCAATATTCATTCTTGTTGGTACTTTTATCACAAAATTATCTTTTACCATTTCCTCACATTGTTCTGTTTGACATTCTTCAATAGGCGTTAACTCATTATTTGTTATATATTCCACACCTATACCAAACGACTTAAGTTTATATACAATACACCTATTGTTTGCATCAAACAATATACCATCTACATCATAATCTTGTCCACCATAGTTAATAGGCTCTCCTACCTTAAGATGGCATTCAATATTGTAAACATGCCAAAACATAAAATAAAAGTTTTTCATTTCTTCTGACAGCATTTCAGAATTATGAATTAAATCAATAGTACCTAAATTATTAATAAAGTAAATATATTCTGGGTCACTACCAATTCTTGAATCGTAATTAGAACCTCCCCATGACTCCAATGTTGAAATAATATCACAACCATGGACTTTATCTCCCATGAATGCTATTTTATATAATTTTTTTTCTTTCATATTATTTCTTACTTATCTTTTTTCTATCAATTTCCATCAATGTCATTAGACTTCTTCTAACATGATTCATCTCCCAAGGTAAATCGGAAAAATTTCCATCCTCATACATAGTTATTTTAATCTCTTTACCCATTCTATAATTAGAATCTTCATGACCAATAAAGTAGAAAGTATCAAGAATTGATGTATCGCCTGTCTCATCAATATACTTATATACATTAAGTCTAATCAAATTAACTTGGTCAGTATTAACCTCACCGACAAATTCGTTATTAACAAACAATTTCAACATATTGTCTGTTATTACAGGGATTTCTATTTTAAAGTTATTTTCCATATTAACTATTTCTCCAAATTTGATAATCAGAATCAGTTTCAATATCAATTGCTTCAATTTTATCACAAATAAAAAATGTTGTAAAGCAAAGTTCATCATCATAATAATTTATAAACAATTTACTTGTACCATCTTTACCTATTTGTGATGAAATATTTTTAATTTGATTTCCGTTAACAAATAACATATTTTCAGGAGTATCTAACTCCGAATAACACTTAAAAATTACATTTTTCTTACTCATAATTCTTGTTTATTACAAATCAACATACCTATGAATGCACCCAATAATACGCATAATATGCATATAATTAACGTTACTAATATTTCACTAGTTTCCATAATTTTACTCCTCAATTTGTTCGATTGTAATTCTTACTTTCATCGGCTCAAGACATTCTTTACCGAAAAACGTTTTGGCTTTGATTTCCATTGTTGGTACTATATTGTCATTACAATCTGCCCAGGTTCTCTCAGACCCATCGTCGTTATGTTTACGTTTATGCACAGAAGAATTAAAAAAACTTATTGAATATGCAGGACCTGTATTTTTATATACATTTCTAACTGCCCATCCGTTATAAACAATCTTATTATAAGATTTTGTTCTGTTGTTGAACTCGTCAATTTGCGCTAAAGTATCAATAAAGTTCTCTACATTAGCAAAAACAATATTAGTATAAATGGTCTTCCAAAACAACCACTTTTTAACTTGAACGGCATAATAGCCTTCGCCAGCTGTATTCTGTTTGATATATTTAATTCTTGTTTCCATATTGTTTATTTTTTATAAACCCGATCTTCTTTTAGAATATCAACACACAACTTCATACCTTTCTCAACACCTGATACAAAATAATGAAGTTGCTCGTCACTCATTGTATCGCACTTAATGCTATCCAAAACCACAGGCATTTGATTCTTAATTTCATTCTCCAACGCCTTAATAATTTCATTTCTCTCTTTCTTTGTCATAATTCTTATTTATTATATTTTAAAGTTTATTTTTTTTAAATCGTTATCTTCTAGATATTGTGTTAAAATTCCACCAAATTTTTTAATAAAAGTGTGTGATGTATATTCAGCCCACTTAATAAGATCATTTCTATATAATGAATTATTTTTATTATTTTTAGGAATGTTAATATGTTCGTATTTTTTTAAAATATTATTTAAACAATTTAAATCCTCATCACCACATGATTTTATAATTGGTATGTGGTTTTTAACTATATTGTTATAGTGCTTATATGATGTAGTTTCTTTTATTTTATCTTTATAATTAAACCTATCACATTTTAAGTTTTGTAGTTCAACATATGCTTGTGTTAAAAATGCTTTTTCTTCATCTTTAATTGAAAGATATGCTATATTAGCAATAATTAAAAGAAATTTATTATCCTTGTATTCATTTTCCACGGTACTATAGAATTCTAAAACTGAATGTTCCACATTGTCATTAGTTGAAGAATAACCACCATTAATTTGTCTCATCCAATCATCATACAAATGTTCTACCTCATGAAAAATACAGACATCAACAAACGGAGATATAAATTTTTCTTTAGTATTAAATGGTACCATTATGGATATTGTTGAATAATCAAACTTTTCTTTTATTGGATTAATGTGGGCACTATGATAAAATGATTCAAATTCATTTAAATTAATATTATCACTTTCAAACACTTTAATTTTCAATATAATAGCATCAGTATATTCACAATTTCGTGGGTAAAAGTAAAAATCTTTTTCAGTTATATTATTTTCAATATTAAATGAAATACATTTCTTGGCAAATTCTGCTACGTCTAACATTAATGGTTTTAAAAATAATGGAAAGTGTTTTGACTCTGATAAAATCAATTCACTAAATTGTCGTTCTGTTAGAATTATTTTTCTTTTTCCCATAGTTAAACATTTTCTTTAATTTTCATTAGCGTATCAACAAATAATGCACAACCACCGTCACACGTACCTCGTTTAGAACATCTACCTGTTTTAACACCAACACATTTCTGTGTCATAAGGTCTTTTAAAATATTATTAATCAAACACATATTTACGTACTTTCAGTTAAAATGAATCTTAAATTATTTTATCCAATTATACCAATAGACATCAAAAACAAAACCACAGCAAGTGACCAAAATCCACTACCAAACAGCCAACAACAAGAAATGTTATTATAAATATTATTCCACTCTCTCCAATTAACTCTATCCACTTCCTCATTGGGAAATGTATCATTATTTTTTTTCATCCACCAAGACCAGTAACATGCGTTTCTGAAATTTCGCCTAATATTTTTAACGGCTACCACAAAAGAAATAATGCTTAAAATAAAAGCAACGATGCTCAATGCAAATGTAATCCAATTTGTTATCATAATATTTTTAGTTTTAATTAATATAAATCCTCACTATATAGAGGGTAAATATAGTGAAAAAGAAAATCATCACTACTATTTTCTATGATATTTTCAATACTATTAAAATTACCACCAAATGCTTTCTTTGCACTAACCTGTTCTGCTTTCCATGCAATAAACATTCCTTCATATCTATCAACAAATCTACCCTCCGATGTATAAAATCCTTGGTCATCAGATTTTTTACTAACCCCACCAGGAAATCTTTGAAAAATATCATGATGGCGATATCCGATTTCAATATCGCAAATGTCATTCATCCCATCATAATATGGTTTACAATTTTTTCTTTCAATTCTCTTAATCGCTGCACAGAGAATATATTCCTGTTTATTATCCATACTACTTCTTTTCCATTAGATATGTTAATGTTTTTGTTTCATATTGTAATACTATCATGTAGAAGTTATCCCCGATTCTTTTCATATTTCTAATATGTATATAGACGGGTCTCTTTTTCTCATCTACTGCGAGGCATGTACTATCATCTATTTTTTCTAATATGTTAAATATAGTTTTTTTATTTTCGTAATATATAGTCAGTATTTGTTTATTTGTGTCGAGGCAAATTATGTCTGTTGATTTCCCTTCAAATAATAGAGCTTTATCATTTGTAATACTGTTTTTATCATATGCTTTTATCATATGGGTTTGGAACCAGTATTGATTGGCATATGTTATATGAGGTATTAATGTAAGCAATATTAATATGTGTACTATTAATAATATCTTTTTCATGTTATTTAATCTTATATTTTTTGAAGTTCATTTTGAGGGCACTTATTATTTTAGTTTGTTCACTATTTTTTGCTCTCAGCTCGTTTATTTTTGTGTTGAGTATATTTTGTTGAATACCGCCCAACCTCTCGTTAACTTTATCCAATTCATTATTAGGGTATAGAGAAAATATACTGTTATATATGCTCATTGCCTTAATTATAGTTTTAACCTCATTATATGATATCACAAGGATGGTATTATACTTATGGTCGTGGAGAATATAATTATTATTTTTATCCACCACAATAGATGTTGTACCATCAGAATTTTTTCCAATATGGTCTGAGACTCTGATAACAAACTTTCCAAAGTTATAATAAACTGAACGTTCAGCGATTGTTACCTTATCGCAATATTTTCTAATATATTTATCAATTTTTGTATTAACTATCTTATTTTTATTCTCCATAAACAATATCGTGTAATATATTATTCCATTCCTCCCAAGTATCTGATTCACCTAATGTGATAGATGACATTATATTTTGTAGTTCATGTATATATCTAATGTTCCATATAAAATCATAAATTTCTTCTCTACACATGTCATAATCCCAAAAGTTTACACCAATAGCATATGTAGGTTTAGTGAAATCATTTAATTTATGTAGGTAATATGTTTTATCAATATCAGTCCATAATGCATAGTAATTCTCATACCTTTTAGAATGATATTCCTCAGGTAGTTTATTTAGGAATACTTCAATAGGAATACCTAGCAATAGTTTTACCTGTTCAGAATTAGCATATGTTAAACCATTAAATTTAGCTATTTCTTTACAACATTCAGGATCCATTCGTTCCACTCTTTCAAGAAGAGTAATAGATACGGGTTTCTTCTCATTGTTTTCTTGTTCAAAGTAAACGATGTTGCCTATTTTAAGTTCGTTTAGATTCATTTTTTTTTTAATATTTTTATTTTATTATTATTATTCTACGGTGCAAATATACAAATAAAAAATGAGACTTCCAATTTTTCTTAGAAAATCTCATTTTTTTTATTCTTTTTTTTTACTGAGCGAATCCCTGAATAATATCAAATGACTCTCCAAGCTGTTCCTTGGCTATCTCTATCATTTTATTTTTATCAACATAGACATCACCGCCCTTAACAATGTTAGTAATGAGTTGGTCATTAATATAATAATATGATATGCCATCTACTGAGCAGCAAATACAAAGTACTCTATCAAATAGAAGATTAACGGGGTTAAACTCTGCGTCCAACTCAGCTTTAGCCTTAGCATATTCTTCGAGAGCAGGGCCCGACAATACCTTCTTTACTGCAGCCTCGACGCCACCCTTCTGAGGTAGCTTATTATGGATAGACCACATTACATCCTCGGGGATTTCGGAAACGATATTACCTGTATCATCTACAATATATGCGGTAGTCTTAGGCTTACCAATCATTCTTGCCATATTGAAGTCACGAGCGAGGTTTCCTGTCTGATTAAACTTACCTGCGCCTGTAGCATCACTTTTTTCTCGTGTATTATAATTATCACCGAGCATTCCATCACTATCAATAGCAATACCGTTGCTCATACGCAAATCATGCAAGCTACTTGCAAATTTACTATGGTCTCTATTATAATTCTCAGGTGAATGCCAACGAATATGATAACGAGTAGCTGTAATAATAGCAGTAATTGGGTTTTTGGTAGTGCTTTTCTCTGCATCTCTGAATGATGAAAGGCTCCTATGCCAATCCTCTCCACCTCTATCAGCATGGTTATTCAACGCTCTAGTAATTTTCTCAGTATCTACTGCTCGTCTTGTTTTAAGGAGGGAGGCAGGTTTTACGTATGTTATAGTTGCGAACAGACCTCGATTAGTCTCATTCTGTTCATTATCTGCCTTATCCAAAATCTCCAAAATTTTATCACGTGTTACTTGTATACGATTTTTAGCAGTCGCCTCATCTATACGCATCTGCTCATTTACTGATGCCTCATACGGTGACATGCCACCCTCTACTCTCTCCATGAGAGAGCGAATCTTTCCAATAGTTTCCTTGTTATTCATTTTAAATAATTTATTTTAAATAATGTTATTTATTCTCTTCTTAATTAAAACCAATTGTTTTTTTCTCATCATTATATGATGTATCATCATAATTGAAAATATCAGCAAGTGTCATAGGTACATCTGTATGAGGGTGCCCTAGTTTATCCAATAATTTATTTGACTTCTCCACTGAGAGTGGCTTAAATTCATACTTAGCAATAAGCCTACCTTTTCGCATTAGTGCAGGGTCTATATCTTTTAGGTTTGCATTAAATGTAGCAATTATCTTAAGGTTAATAATATCTGAATAAATACCATCTGTCATATTCAAAATGGATGATATTCCATTATTAAACATATTATTACTTCTATCCTTAAGAAGTTGCTCACAATCCTCAACAATAATGATGGAATCTTTCTGTTTCATTAAGAAGTTAATAAATGTAGGGTCGGTAAATGAGTTCATTACATTATTATTCATCATAATGAAGCGCTTCTTATGCTCGTTGATGAGTTTTCTAATATATGTGGTCTTACCTGTTCCCTGAGTTCCATGAAGAATGATAAGACCTGAACCATTATTCTCTATACAATTAGTAATACTTTTATCAACAGGTTTAAAATCATCATCAAAACACTCATCAATTTCCATATCTACACGACGAATCTCCTGTGGGATAAGTTCAAAGCCACTACTTGTTTGTGTTAGAATATGAATAATATTTGAATCATATACTTTTTCTGTAAGGTGTTTCTTTACTCTATTAATAAAGAAATTATCAGCCAAGTTATATGCTTCCGTCTCAGAGGACTCATCATAATAAACAAAAAAATCAAATTTATTGTTATAGAAAAATATAATGTTAACATTTAATAGTTTAGAAAAACCAATATGCTTAACATTCCATCCATCTCTATTTCGATAATTGATGGTCTTGATTTCAAATCTATCTTTTAGCTCCTCTACAATATCATCTTTAAAAGCACCATAGTCAAATACACATAAGCCTTCTTCATATGATTTCTCCACCTCCTTATCATTCTGAAATACATATGGAGAATAACATAGTGGATATTGGCCATAGGCATCAAAGAAACAACGTTGTAGGTTAATATCTCCCGTTTCATCTATGTGCTTTCCAACATTAAATTGATTCATAAATGTTTTTTTAATTTCCATAAATTTTATTTTTTATTTATTGTTTTATTCTTTGCAAATATACAAAAATTATTTCTATTACATTAGCAATCATTTAAGTCTTTCATGCACAAAAATGGCACTTTTTTGTAGTTAATTAAATTATTTAATAAATAACATTAAAAATACTCTTATTTTTACGATGAAAACTTATGATTTTCAATATATTAAATAATAGTGTTCAATAACTGTTTTAATAGTTAAAAAATTGCACTAACCCCCTAAAATTTACTTTAAAAACACGAGGGGGATTTTTAACAGTAAAAACTACCTTATTTTTATCATGAATTTTGTGAAATCGTACCATCTAAAATACCATCATTGGGCCTTACTTGTGTAACATCGAACCTATCTCCGTTAGTTCTTTGAGACTTTTTATCATATAGCTGAGGCACATTTCCATCGACAAAAATAAATCTATTTAGTTCATCGTTACATCCGCTATCAATATCTGTTTTACCGACTTCATAATAGTTGTAATAATAACATTCATTGTCATTGTCATAGCCTCTGCCATATACAACCACAAAGTGATCGGTTGTTCCTTCATTGTATTTATTATTTAAGGTATGGTTTACACCAACAATAATAGGACGTTTATGCTCAAGATGTCTATCAATACATTCAATAGCATTATGATAATTGTTCTTCACATCATCTCCATAAGGAATGAGTTTGCCATTTTTCTCGTGCATTAATTTAAACACATTGTTAGATGAACCGTATGAAGTCATACCGTAATTCTTCAATATTGCTTTACATAACTCCAAGCAATTAGTTACTCCGTTAGATTTATAAGGGACAAACTTTTTATTGTCGCCTAAATTAATATTCTCCTTTATCATTTTTGTAAAGTTTTTCGTGTGCAAATATACAAAAAAAATAATGAAAAACGAAGTTTTTTTTAAAAAAAGAAAACTATTTATATAGAAAACAGCTTGACATGGTTAATATAAATGAAAATAAATTAAGACAAATTGTTGCTGAAACCATAAATAAAATGTTGAACGAGGCATCATATGATTTCCGCAGGGGATATTTTGATGAGGAGGATTTTAGCCCTAAAGACCCTGACATTGCAAATTATACTCATTTTGCAGTTAATAAAAAAACCAATTTAATTGTTAATGGTTGGGACTATAGTGACTACGACAACTCTGAACTAAGAGCATATGCTAATGATTATTTTTGGGATGATATGAGGGATTATGAGTTTGACCCTAAAGAGTATAGAATTTTAACAAGAAAGGCTTGCTTAAAATTAGGTATCAATCCTGATGACACAGATAACTGTTGGTCTAATAGGGGAGAAATACCATGTGCCCAAGAACGTGCTATAAATAAAAAATAGAGCGAATCAAAACTGATTCGCTCCTTTTTTCTAATACAATGAACTATTAAGTTGCAAATAATTTGAATATTTATTCCATTTTACTTTATATATAAACAAGGAGTTTTTGGGAACTTTAATTGACTGATATATGAAGTGATCTTCAGGCCAATCTTGATCTGTACCAGGGGATATACTTCCGAATACATATTCATCACCTAGTGTGGGTGGAATTGTAGGATTACATATTATTTGGCACTTTTCTGAATATGGTATATAAAGAGCTATATCATAGTAGTATTCACCTTTTGCTCTCATAAATGCCGATTTACCAATAGTCTTGGTATTTTCACCAATAGTTACTTTTGAAAAACCGTTATTAGCAAATGACCAATCAGGTACATTTGGTGCATTAGAGATTAACTGCACATAAGAATGGTAAAAATCATCTGAATTTCCACAATAATTATTTACAGTTATTGACAAATCCTTTCTTTTTAGATTCTTAAATACGTGGCAGAAGTTTTCAACATTATCAGGTACTACATACGAATTAATTCCTGCAAAGGCTACTGCTACCAATTTGTTACCTACAATTAAAGATTTATTATCTTCTGAAGCGAATTTACCATAGAACGCCTTTATTCTCTCATTGTTAAATACCAAATGTTCAATATTTTCTAATGATTCGGGCAGGGTTATTGTCTCTAAATTATATGCGTCTTTAAATGTATAGGGAAAAATAGTTTTCACTGGTTTATTAAACCTAATAACACCTCTACCATCTTCATATGTATTAGACTTAACAATTGCATCACCAAATGGTTTGGGGTATGTGTATCTAATATTTACTACTTTTCCATCATACGTAGTATAATAGATAACATTATTCTCATCTCTTTTAAACAATTTCTTAAAAAAATTAATAATAAATTCTATTAGTCGTTTCATCGTTTTTAATATGTTTTTAATAAAAATCTCCATAACTATCTTTTTCACAGGTTACAAATCCCGAGCCGACATCAAAATAAGATTTATATGACTTAGTTCCATCTACCGAAATACTTTTATAGATACCGTGCGATTTAAAATTCTCACACTGCATACAGTCGTAATCTCCTACCATACAATTTTTTCCGTAGGGGCATGGCGTTAAAAAATCACACCATGTGAATTCATAATCAATCCTCATCTTACCAATTGCCTTTAATATGTTTTTTCTTCGTTGGCGGGCACAAAATATGTATTCCGTTGGATAAATATTTAATATCCATAGGGTTTAATGAAAGAAACAAATGTGCTCCTTTTTCAGGGTACTGCGTGTCAATAAAATACCACCTCAATCCCTCTCTGTGGCTAAATACCACTCTGTTAATCCTCAGGCTCATGTTTTATTAATTTTTATGCTTAATATTTTTTATGTTTTTGTATTATTTCCTTCAATTCATTATCATAAATTATTTCAATGCCAATGTTTTTCAAATCTTTTATAACAATAGCATTTGATGAATAGAATTTATCAAGTTCATCGACACCAACAACAATTGTTCTGCCACATCTTGGGCAAGTGATTAAATATAAATCTAATTCTAAATCGTAGCATGCTGATAATTCGTATCTTTCTAATTTAATATCAACATTACAATCACAGGGGAATGTATATAATGATATGTATTCTATAATCTCCATTACTCTAATATTATAAAATAATTAAATTACAAATAAAGAGAATAATCAATAATAGTGAACGAGATATTAAAGCACTAGACAAATTAGCCCAATATTCTTTTTCTCCTATGGTATATTTAGGTTTTTTATAAAGTCTGCAAGCATTAATACCTAAATTCAATAAAATAAAAATTGAAAAAGGTACATCTGGTGCAGAAGTGAAATAATTAATAAATGGTACAAATGCTAAATTGTATGCACTCATGTAAACAAAAGCATTAAACAATACTAATAGCATTGAAAATATTAATCCTGATATAAATAAAATTAAATTTTTCATAAATTATTAACATTTATATTTAATTACGAAATACTTTTTAAACGCCTTTGGTAACAATAGGTAACCCTGATATGAATCACCACCCATGCTGATATTTTGTTGCCATACAGCGTAATTATCTTCAACAAACCACTCGGCAGTTAATTTTGAACCTTCAATTTCTATGGAAATATGTGGTTTACCATCTTTAATTACCCATTCGCCTTCAAAATCCCCCAAGTATTCATTATGCTCATTGGTAGATATCATTTCAAGAACACAATCTTTATTCCCCACACAATCATATGCAAGAAAATCAATAAACTTTCTATAAAACTCAAGTTCTTTGTTTTTTTGCTCCTCGAACAAGTGGTCTAAATCGTCAAAAGCATACTCCTCGTAAGACTGTTCTACACTAACATACTCATCATATGCCTCTCTAATGAACTCATCAATCTTTTTGTCATCATAAAAACAGTCTACGTTTCTACAGAATTGTACACTACGTGCTACACCAAATGCCTCATTAATATAATTAAAAACAAATTGACCATCTCGCCACTCCCTCGGCTTGTTTTTCATAGCATCCAATACTTCGTTCCTAAACTCCTCAAATGTCTTCATATTGCTTGTATTTTTTTAAATTGTAAACTTTCCTGTTAATATACCATATGCTTTATGATACCTTTTTAATAAACTAAAATGCTCGTCTGTTAATTCGGATAATCTTGTTATGTCCATGTTATCCTTAAGGTCACATATTTTAACAATGCAAGCAAAATCGTCTTTAGACACTCTATCTATATATTCGAAATAAGTCTCCTCCCCATAATAGTTTCTTGTTAATGTTTTAACAGACTCAATTATTTCATCAGTAACACCATCTATAGTCCTTAACTCATCTATAGTAGTATCAGTATCCTCAAGAATATCATGAAGCAGTCCTATATACCATGCTTTTATCGCTTTATCATCATCCAATAGTAATTTAAATGCTGATTTAGCAACTCTATCACAATGCCCAAAATAGGGGTTTCCACCTTTATCGATTTTACCTTCAAATTTTCTTTTCACAAAATGTCTAACTCTCTCCGTCATATACTTATATATTTTTGGCAAATATACAAATTAATTTTCAAATATGCAAATTTTTTAGTTGAAATTAGCTATTTATTAATAGTGATACATTGTAAATATAATATAAAATATATGAAAATTAAAAAAGGTAGTTTAATAAAAATTATAAAAGAATCTATTGATAAAGTACTTAACGAGGCTACATGGAATTATCATTATGGCAAAAATCATAATGGTAAACCATATATTAGTGATAATAGATATTTCATGAGGTCAAGAAATACTGGACATTTCGGTAGTGGTACATATTTTTCCACATATAATGATAAAACATATAATAATCCAAATCCTAAATACGGTAACAAGCACCCAAATCAGACACCTAATTTTATAGAAATAGATGATAATATTTATAGAGTAGATATTGATTTATATAAAAATCTATATAGAGTTTATAACAAAAAACAAGGAGATGTTTTATATACATTATTATCGGTATTAAATAGAATGTTTAATCTTATTGAATGGGGGAGTGATACATCAAACCTTAGTGCTTATTATCAAAAAGTTATAAGAAATTCTAATGCTTTACAATTAAGTTGCCCCTCATTTAGAGAATTAGTTGGTATGATGAAAAAACATTCTAAAAGTGATGAAATTAAATCATTTTCCACTTACTTCATGGAATATAATGGTTATAATGGTGTAAATGTTAGTGGAGTAGATTATTATGATAACACATTGCATGGCTCTGTTATTTACGATTTATCTAAAATAGAAGGTGATATTGAAGAAAAAATGCCTAAAAATCTATCACACAGTAAAGGAGAATATTATGATGATATAGTTGTACCAAATGATAATCATGATAATGATTATGAATTAAATGCATTAATGGATAATAATGAACGTTCTTTCATTTGGCATCTTAATGACATAGATGAAAAACGTGCTTTAAGAATACTTAAAAATTATTTATCTACAGGAAAAGTTGTTAGCGCTTATTCATTAACTTCTATTGGAAATGAAAATATATTGTCTATTTATTTAAAACTAGTTTATAATAAAGTATCTAAAGGTTATAATGAAATAGTAGAAGAGTGGTTTTCATATAAAAATATTGAATTTTTGTGGGATGCCGTCAAGAAAACGAATTCATATTATTGGATGAATTATATACCACAGCGTGGAGAAACATTACTATTAGTAGCAGTTAAGGAATATTATTATTCTTTACCTTGGGGTGATGATAATAAAGATAAAATTCAACAATATGTAAACTTCCTTAAAACTAAAATGAATAGAGAATTTACCGAGGATGAATTAAAAAAAATTGAAGATTATATTTAAAAAGGTGGAGACATTTCTATCTCCACCAACTGCATAAAATATCTAAATACCTATACATCGTATTAAGTATTTCCAAATCATCACATGTCCACCCTTCTTCTCGTTGATATATTATAGCAGATATTAACACACTAATGTTATATGACAATGCACCGAATTCATCAGGAACAGGCATACATTCTTTATCATATACGGGATCCATTCTGCATCTCTCCAATAAATCATCAAAATCTTCCATCAAATCAATAACTATCTGCAGATCTGATTTCCAATATACTTTATCATAGAACTCCTTTGCTTCATCAATAAGCATCTTAACATTATAATGATCAAGCACCTCAACGCAATCTATTTTAATAGCTTGAAACCTCCTATTATCAAATGTGTGCAAGCATACCTCGCTATTATCATCAGCAACAAAATCAATAATAGCTAAAGTACTATCGAATTTGGGATCACATACTACTACATCCTCCTTTGGTGTAAAAAGCACAACATCCCCTATGTTAATTTGAACCTTCTGTGTATCCATATTTATCTCCTTTACTTTTATTTACAGCCTTATCATAATCATCAGCATCAACCGAAATATCTTCATCAAGATAATCAATCATCATATCCATATTCTTAATGAGTCTATTAAGGTTATTTGCTATCTGTGACAACTTTAGTCTAAACAGCCATCTAAATCTCTTAACCGCATCCTCGTATTTGTAAAATGCAAAATATGGACTATTTCCTAATACTTCTTGATAATCCCCGTTTGGGTTACATTGTAATTTCCCGTATTTTAAAACAGTACAGCCACTCTTATCACTGTGCCAATTTTTTATTTCATTTTCAGCACATTCTATTGTACTATTATCTACTAATTGAAATACCTCATTATTAAATCTAATATTATATAGAATAGTACCATCATCCATTGTCATAGTGTTAAGAATTGGACAACGAATGATAATATCATCCTGTGCATACCAATGCTCCATTACATTTAATGCATCAAACTTGAGTTTATTCTCAAGAACAATATATACATTATCTCCTACTTTCAACATACAAATTAAAGCGTATAAAAAACTCCAAAAATATCATGAAACGGCTCCGACTCCCAAGTTACATTATTGAATTTGCCGTCTTTATCTTCAATTTCAGTTCCACAAAGATAGTCATTATGTATTCTTCCATTTGCCCAAAACTCCTTACCAAATGCCTTTACTCTAAAAGGTTTCGTGCCATTCTCACAAGTAAAAGCATGCAATGTACCATCTGCATTCCTACAAACATAATCTTTGTATTCAAACTCATAAAATACATTACCATATTGACTATCACAATGTTCATCAACAGTATCACTCTTTTCAGGGAAATACTTATCAAGATTTTCATATGACATATCATTAAGAGCATCAATAATTGCGTTCATTACAAAATCAGAAACATCATTTGCACCAATATGATAATCCTTATTATCTCTCCAATGTTTCATTATCTTATTCCACAACTTGTGTGAATAATCTGATGCATATTTATGTATTTCATTTTTGCTTATCATAACCAATCTTTCTTTAATTTTTTGATTAATTATATTTTCCATAACATTAACTCAACAATCGTTTTACAATTGTACTGATAGTCTTACCGTCAGTTCTGCCATTTGCTTTTGCATTTACATCCTTAATAACCAAGCCCATTTCTTTCATGGACGTAGCCCCGAGTTCAGCAATAGAAGCAACTACAAGAGCCTCAACCTCACTCTCAGTCATAGCCTTTGGAAGATACTGCTCAATAACATTAGCCTCAGCCATCTCCTGTTCAAACAACTCAACTCTTCCTGCATTTTTATATACATCGGCTGTTTCTCTACGCTCTTTTGCTAACTTCTGCATAATTTTAATAACTTCACTATCAGGTAATAGTGCATCCCTATTACCTTTAAATGTTGATGATGTTTTATACTGCATAATAGCAGTCTTAACTCCTCTCAAAGTCTTAAGTGTAATCTCATCCTTAGACTTCATAGCATTCATAATATCATTTTGAATCTTCTTCTCCATATATTTATTTCTTTTTTTAATTACAATAATTCTTTACACTCTTCAATCAAATCCTCGAAATTCTCGTAGAAAGCATCTCGCATTTCTGAGGTTGGGAATACTAATAAACATCTACTTCCATAAAAACAATCATTGCAAACTTCACCTGTATGATTTATAAATATACAAAAGTGAGGTATGCTGCAATTCTCAAATTGAGGTTCCCAAGATTTTCCTAATCCCATTTCCTCACCTGCTATCTTCCAATAAGCATTACGGCAAATAAGAAGATTATAAAGTACATCTGTTTTATTCATCGCTTAAATCATTTAAATATTCCTTATTAAATTTCCCAATATGAATTAAACTTTGAATTAATGCAATAATTTCATCATATCTATTAAGTCCTACATATAAATCTACTTTATAATCTTCAGGGGTATCTGAATCTTTTAACATTTCAATAAGTCTATCTAATGACCATGATGGTTCAATATCCGAAAATTTAGCCCCCTTATTTGTAATCAAATAACGTATAGAAGCAACATATGGGAAGTCATAAGCAAACTTATTAACACTAGTTCGTGTCATGTCAGCTGTTTCTGCTTTTACGCCCAATTTAAGTAATCTTTCAGATTGTTCACGAGAAGTACATATCTGACTATTAAATTCCATATTTCTCTATATTTAATATCTTATCAAAATCAAAAAGTAGTTCTGTTAAATTATCGTCAGCATCTATTACAGATACTTTTACTATTTCATTGCCATCATGATACAACAGATAACCCTTAAATACCAAATATTTTGGTTCTTTAAATTTATACCACTTTTTAAATGGATTATATATTGTTATAATGATTTTATCATTCCAACTTATATCATTATCCTCGCAAAGTTTTTCAAAAATTTCTTTAGTCATATAATTATTAATTTAATTCCACCACTTATAAACCCCATCATAATTATCACATGTGCCAAGCAAATGTTTTGTTTCATCATTGTATGGAACTACATCTATATTACAAGGCTGTCCCATTTCTGTAAAAACCACTCCTTTTTTAAAATAGCCAAAATGTGCAATTTGCCAAGTATTATGTCTCTTAACTAAAAGTCTATCAAACGGTTGCAAATCATTTGGGGAAAATGTTACTTTTTTATAACAATTTTCAATAATTTTTACACCAATATCGTGTTCCTCATTGCTTATATTAGATTTTACGGTATACACCGTATTATTAACAAATGTAACAGTTAAAATAGGATATAAAGTATTACTTCTTATAATCTTATCCCCGACCTTAAACTTTCGTTTAGTTTCTTCTTTTTTACTAATACAATTATTTAATTCATTATAAACATACCCTTTTTTATTCATTATATCGAACAATAAGTCCTCTTCATTAGCAGTTGCATATCTTACCGCCTTTGATAATTGAAAAGGAACATTACCCTCCGTAACAAAAAAGTCATTGTGAAAAGTAGTAAAAACCACAAAATTAGCGTTATCACTGTATTCACTATATTTGCCCTGATAAATAAAAACATTATCATAACAATCAGCAACCACATCACCAATCTTTGGTTCAAATGGTATTTCTATCTCATTATTGAAAGTATTCCAATCTCTATTTTCATTTGATGGAAAAAGCATTACCTCTCCACCTTTACTATATCTTCCAAAAATATCAAAACACTTGTGGTTATGTTCTTTTGGGAAATGAATATGGATACGATCTGTTATTTTTGTCAATTCACCCTCACCAAAAATAGGACTATACAATTTAGTGCCAATTGGCATGTTCTTGAGTATTTCAGCAATATTAACCATAATTTTATTTTTAAATGTGTTTTACTGGTGCAAATATACAAAAAAAATCTGAAATACCAAAATATTTCAGATTAAAATTTATTCATCTTCTTTATTAAAATCAAATTCTTCTATAATTGTACCAAAATACGTCTTTCATTGTGGAACAATATGTTATTTTCAGTATTCATTAGACTACCAATTTGATTTCAACTTCTTTTATCTCACATTTTGAATAACATGGAGTTTTTCTTACTATTTCAGCACCTCTTTTTGTTTTAAACAGATGAGCCTCTTTAAAGTCTTCATTTAAACCATGCATAGAACTTACTCGGTCACTTTTCCAATAGAATTTACCATCTTCGTTTTGAAGAACATACATTATTCTTTTCATCTTATTGCTTCAAATATTCTTTGTTAAATGTCCCAGTTAAAATGTCTAACCTTATACTTTCAATTATTGTATCATATGTGAGTAATTTGAGATTTATATGTTCACAAACATAATGTTCCGAATACATCTCAATCAATCTATGAAGCGACCACGCGGGAGTGTCAAACAATGGGTCGGCATTTGCCCAAGTAGTAGGTAATACAATAGGAATGTCTCCGATTAACCCCATATCGGCTGTTTCGGTATTCAATCCAAAAGCAAGCAATCGCTCTGATTGTTCTTTAGTTGTACATATTTGTGATTCAAATTTCATGATTTATCAATTAAAATAAGTTTCTTTTATTTTACCACACTTCTTGCAACGATATATTGTTATGTCATCTTTTTCTCTTATTATTTGCCAAAGATGCCAACAATCATATTGTTCAGCAAGTTTTTCCAATTTCCTCCACATAACTTACTCGTTTACTGGCTTATAAACAATATTTGGATATTTTGTAGTTGATGTTGTGTCCCATCCACAAGAGGGGCACATATACGGATGTTGAGGAGGATATGAACATAATACTAATCCACCGTGCTTCATCTCCGCACCACACTTATCGCAATATAAACGCTCCTCAAAAACTTTAACTTCTACTTCTTTGACCATAACTTACTCTTCTTTAAAATGTTCAATTAACTCTTCAACAGTTGCTTTTTTCAAAAAATCTTCTTCTACACCAAAACAAATATTTGGGTCGTCTACACATCTACATTTAAGTATTGGTATGAATCCGTTTAAAAATGTATGCTTTTCAGTTTTATCTTCACATTTTACCAAACGACGATTAAACCAATAAAAATTATTAATAGGTGTATCATCTCTTAATGAGGCAAGAGCAATAAACAACTCTTCATTAGTTCTACAATCAACGAAATTATATGTAAACATTAATTCCATCTCCTGTAATCCATGTTCAAGCGGTACAATATCACCTTGGTCAATAATCAAACCATATGCATCGCTTTTTGTGTACTCTTCATCAAAAAGTGCTTTTACATAACCTAAATCAATTAGTTCATTAATTAATTCAGGAGTATTCTTTCTAATAAAACATGATGCTGTAAACATAACTTATTTCGTATTATTTTACTCTTCAACATATAATCTTCTTCCACAGAATGGGCACCATGAAATTGGTTCAGAATCTGTTTCATAACTACCAGTAAGTCGTATATAATATTTGTCATTATTATAAACTATTTTACATCCTTCATACTTACCATCACAAATCTCTGATTCACCAGAATATGTAATATTAGTTTCACTCCAATCGTGAATATCTGGAATCATATTACAATATTTACACATATCTTACTCCTACTTAACTAATTTAAGTTCAACTTGTTGTGGGCTATTCTCAAAGGTTACTTCTGGGAGTAAATTTTCATCCAATTCAATCACTTGGGAGTCATAAGTACCCTCGAAATATTTATTATAGCACAATATTGGTTTCACTGTGTGTAACACCAAGTCATTATTTTTATCTCTTGCTATCCAAAGTTCCATATCTAATTTCTTTTTTTTTACAATTATTACTTCTCACTACAAATTACATTAAAACAAACTGTATCCGCTCTTTTCTTTGAGTTTATTATTGAAGGGTCAGAAGAATCCTTACCATCACTCCAACTAATATCAAATCCCTCTGGTACACCACTTGCATTTACTAATACATCTGCTTCCATATTAAAATCCATAAGATATTTAATCAACTCTCTTACTGTGTATTTCATCTTCTATCTCTTTAATTAAATTATCCATCAACTCATATTCCTTATCTGTAAATGGTATTATTCCACCATCACCATCCAATTCAATTGCTAATTTTAAACAAGCAATTGCCCTTTCTTTTTCACAAAGTTTCATAATTTTTACCCATTTAATTCATGTTCAAAAACTCCATCATTCAGTCTAAAAAACACAACATATCGTGTAATTAGGTCAATCTTTGAAAGATTAGTTGTTACTGAAACGCTGTTAATTAAATGATGATTCTTATTAAGGAAATTGACTATATGTCCATTAAAATCAAACTCTCTATATAACCACATATTTTTACTCTTTTATAATTTCAATTTTTACTTTCTGAGGACTATTCTCATAGGTTACTTCAGGGAATAAATCTTTATCTATATTAAGATAATTATAATCATCAACATCATACACACCATCATTAGAGTCTAATAACGGTCTATCGACAAATAAATTTAGAATACCATCAAAGTCTCTTGCTATCCAAAGTTTCATAACCTCACTTATTTTCCAAACCAATTAAGTTTTTCCATGTTTAATATCTTTTTAAGAAATTTTCAATACTATATTTCAAACATAATTGTCCATCTGTTTTTCCAAACTTATAAATTTCATGAAGTTCTGCCCAATTATCCATAGGGAAAATAAGAAAATCATCTATAACAATAAAGGACTTTTTATTATCTATATCAAATTCCATGTTATCTGTAGAATAATAGTATGATATTTCATAATGCCATATATTCCCACAACCATTATACTCTTTAAAATTTAATTTAAAGTCCATTACATTGTTTCCTCCCAATCGGAGTACTCCAACAATATCACCTATTTGTAAATCCTGAAAACGTTTCATATATTACTATTTTAAATCTTTTCTAATTGTTTCCCAATCAATCTTCTTACCACACCAAGGGCAATGTGTAAATCGTGTTAAACATGTATTATATCTGTTATCCGTCAACATTACCATAGTATATATACTATCTGGTTGCATCTCAACTAAATCTGATAATGTAACCAATGGTGAATAATCATAATCATTCCACAATCCTATTGTACATTCGTGTTCCATATTTAAAATTTAATCTGGTACAAATATACAAAAAAAATATGGTAAAAACAAATATTTTTACCATTTTTATTTTATTCTTGCATAGTTATCTACTATTAGATTAATTGTGGTAACATAATCTCTTGAATATTCAGTTTTGTAATAAACTATTTCATCTTCCTCATCCCAAAACATTTCTGTTATTTTATCATAAGGACTACAAAATTCATCACCTACTTTATATAGAAATCTTTCTAAAAATTCTTCAAGAGTGAAAATTTTAAAGTCATCATCATTAGTATTCGGATATGTCTGATATAATATATCTGCCATAACATTATCCACATAATATCTGAGATAATATATTGAATTCTCACCTTTCCCGCTATGATTAGATTCGTTTATACCACCCATCATCTCTAACAACTCAATAACTTCATTGCCACGTGTCGGGTGTCCTACTATTGCTAACTTCTTACTCATATCTTTTACTTATTATACCAACAAACATGTGTGAATTCATTTCTTACAAACCCATTTCTAATCATTCTTGGGGATGCATATAATTCATATACTTTATCACCTTTTGCATAATATCCGTGTCCATCATAATCGGTAACGCAACAACACTCTTTATCACACAAATTTTTAAACTTATCAAGTGTCATTAAACACTCTTTATCTAAATCATCAAATTCTCTATACCCAATTTCCTCAAATGGCGTGAGCATTGTTATTACTGTATCCGCTGCACAAGATTTATTTCTATAATCAACTGTTTTTTCGCAATAGTCTTCAAAATTATCACTATTGTTAAAATAGAAATTAATTTTACTATCACACTCTTTCTCAACAGTTTTAGCATACTCCAACCCTTTGGACATATACTCTTCTATATATTCTAATACTTCAGGTATCATATTTTAAATTAGTCCTCTTTATAATATTTATATGTCATTGATTTAACTTCATTAATACGATTCATTAAATTAAGCATTTCACCTTCTAATTGCTTAAATTTAGTATGTTTCATTTCATTAAAAAACTCTTCTTCTGAAATTTCCACCCAATAAATTGGTACTGTGATAATTTCGTGTGTGGTAGTATCTTTAAATTTATCCTCATAAATAAAATCAATTGTATCAGAATGAATATCATTAACCTCTATGATTTTACCAAAATCATTTAAATAATCACTATCCTCACCAAATAGATAAATTCCAAAATGTTCACCAATTTTATAGAATCTTTTAACAATTGGTTCATATATTTTAATAAGTTCCTTTTCAACATCGGGAGGTATTACCA
>JAEIGA010002209.1_pt1 | contig 31123 bp, 49 predicted proteins | sample 9270691 | NCBI WGS metagenome assembly JAEIGA01 (sample SAMN17057246, study PRJNA624740) | gut metagenome | biome: biome; isolation source: fecal sample | host: Bos grunniens | place: China: Xizang | collected 2019
GTAACCCAAAACTTCCCTTGCTTTTCTAACAACAGCTTCGGTGCCTGCACCGCTGTTTGCTAGATCGGCAAGAATCTCGCTGTCGGACTCGCTAGAATCGTAGATTGCATCTACAGTAGCGGCAAGCGCACGATTGTACCATACCTTAGACGGATAGCCCATACCACCCTGCGGATCGTAGTTGATAACAACATCGTCACCAGTAGGGTCAACGGCCTTTAACAGCTTTGTCAATTCGCTCCGCTTTAGAGTCACTTCGCTATCGGACAAAGGCTTTTTAATGTCAAGATAACCTTGCATCAGCTTAGCACCGTTCTTTTGATAACCCTCTGCCATAGTCTTGTTGTCAGTGAAGTAGAAACCCTGGCCTTCCATAGACCCGTGTGTACTCATAAAGGAATAGGAAAATTCGGTAAATTCTGCGCCACTGCCGTGATAGACCACTTGGAGATTGCCGTTATCATCGACAACCTTGCTGTCTGCGAAATACTTAGATTGGTTGTCGCTCAGTTTCCGGCCTTCGCTGTCGCTCAAAGAGTAACGAATATCCTTATCAGTAGTGGGGTTTTCATTGCTCGTCAGTTTCGGCTGATTCTCGTTGAACGCAACAATCTCCAAGCCATCAATACCGTTTGAACCATCTGCAATAATACCGTCATATCCCAACTCACGAAGAATCCTATTAAAGACCTCAACTTCCTCGGCATAGATGTCAGCCATATCTACACCTCTACCATCAGCCTTGTATTCTTCGTAGGTATCGTATTCATCGTACCGATTCTTCCACACTTCCATATCGTAGTCACGATATGCCTTTGTGTTTTCCGCACCGATGTCATAATAGTTCATTGTATCGGCATTATACGGATTCGTGATATTAAGGTATGCCTCAACCACATTGTTTCCGTACTCAGATGCTTCAGCTTTGTTGTTGGTAAAGTAAATACCAGTACCCCAACCATCTGCCTTGCCTTGCCGGAATGTAGTAAACGCATTGGGTGATCCGTGATAGACCTTCAAAAGATTGCCTTTCTCGTCAACGATCTTGCTGTCCTTGAAATACTCCTGCTGGCCCTTGGACAACTGCTTACCATCGGAATCACTTACACTAAACTTGTACTCGTCGAAAGAATTTACAATGTTCTGCCGGTCACCCTCTACATTGGGGTCATACTCGACAACTTTGTAACCCTTGTCAATAAGTGCTTGCTTTAGCTCTGCATCAACATTGTTAGGAACAACCGCCGCAACAACCTCGTTAAGACCGACATATCTGCCAGGCTTTGCTTCAAAGTACAAAGTAGGCAGTTCCACGGCTTTCTTGTAAAGGTCTTGCAATTCTGTAGCCGTTTCTGTGGAAATATCAATGCCCATCTTGCCAAAGGTCTTGACAATATCAGCAACACTATAGCGGTTGTCAAAAGCCTTGTTAATGGCCTCGACAACATTTGTAGTATTGCCATCGATCTTGTCTGCAAAGGCAAGAAACTCGTCTGCAACTGCTTTTGTTGCTTCTTCGGCATTCTCGGAAAGTCTGTCCTTATTGCTACGCAGTTCGTCAATGGAACCATACTCTGCCGCAGGAACAACAAGTTCGCCACTCTCGGACAACTTGAAAGTCTTTGCCGTAGCAGGCTGAGATTTCATATTGTTGAGAATGTCCTGATTGGTTGCGGCATCATAACTGGTAATAACACTATCGGAGATACCATTAAGCCACTTCTTGTACTGCCGCCAACCCTCATCGGTGTCCAGTTCTTTGTTGAGCTGTTTCTGCAAAGCCTCTGTGTTCACAGTGCCATCGTTATTCACCGGCACTTGAGAGATAATGCCCTTTTCCATCGCATAAGCGGTCTGCATACCAATGTCGTGGGCATAGGCTTCGTAGATATTTCCGTCCGCCTTGGCAATGGTGTCCTGGAATTGCTCTGTGGTAACATCAAACAATTCTGCGGCGTGTTCGCCAATGTTGCTCTTGATAGAGTCAACAGCTTCGTTGGTCTTACCTTCGTCAAACTGTGCGTTCTTCTTGATTGCCGTTTGAGTAGGAGTCCAAGCATCTGCACCGAACAGCTTGTTATTGCTGTCTACATCCGGGTCAATACTAGACTTGTCGAACAACAAAGTGATTTCGCCAAAGTCGGTAACACCCTTATTGGTGACAGCGAAAGAGGGCATAATCAAACTCTCTCTGCCTAGTACATCCGTTAGCTGTGCAGAAGTAATATTGTGCATTGCCAAAAGGTCTTTAGTTTCCTCAACGGATTCCGTCATCTCGAAACTATCTTTTACAGTAATCTTGGTTTCTGCCTTGTATGCTTTCTCGAAAATCCTCTTGACTCGCTCAAGCTCTCTTGCTTCTTTGGAGCCTGCGGTTACGACCTTGCACAGATACTTGATTTCGTCATACAGCTTTTGGAACAAGTTTCTGTTCTTTGCGGAAAGCTGTGTGACAAAATTCTCGTCAGTAAAGAGATAGTCACCAACCAAATCGGCGACAACTTCTCTCTTGATCTTTTCAAAGCCTTTAGTTCCCTCATAGCCTTTCAAGTTCTTATACAACTTGATTGCCTGGTTAAGCCGCTCTGCATACTCGTTTGCAAAATTGCTGTCACTTGCTTTTCTCGACTTTGCGTAGGACTCAAGAGTTTCCTGCAATTCCTTGTAAATCTCAGTACCCTCAAGAACGTGGGTAATTTCGTGACCCACAACAGTGTTGAGGTACTTTTGGGATTGGGAATTGAGAACAATATCACCATTCTCGTTAACAAAGCCGTTGATGGTCTTACCCTCAATGGCAAAGCCGGAATTTTTCAGGTTCTCGTTATTGGTGAAGTCGAAATTAAGACCCTTCTCGGCAGAGATTCTTGCAATCAAATCAACCAATTCGTGCGATCTTCTTGTGTTATTCAGCACACCGCTCTCGATTGCTTTCTTGACAATAGCCTGCTGTTTCTCATCATACTGTGTCAAATCGGCATCGAATTTGGCATACTTGCGTGCGTTCTCTCTGTAGCTTTCGCCCAAACGAGAGTCTTTGACCAGTTCGTAAACCTCTTGGCTAAGCTGGTTCTTGAGTGCCTTGCTTTCGGAATTGGCAAGAAAATCATTGATGTGCTGTTCCAGTTCCTCGCCCTGGTAGGTTTCGGAAAGTTCCTGAATGAGCTTTTCATCGTTAGCAAGCGCATCCTGATAAGCCGTGTAGGTATCACCGCCAAACATTTCCTCGATAACATCGGTGGAAACATAACCCTTGTTCAGTGCATCAATAACACCCTCACGAATCTTGTTCTGCTCTCGCTTGCTAACCTTACCTTTTTCGGCAATAATCGCATCAAAGACCTTGTTGACAACACTTTCCTCGTTCTCGGTAAGAGGGGGAGCGGACTCAGTAACCAAGTCGGTTCCAGCCTTGGTCGATGTTATGACATCACCGCCCTGGCTACCCAAACTGGTAAGAAAACCAACAAGCCACTGCTCAAGAAGATTCTCGTCAGCAATAATATCCGCAAGTTCATCTTCCGATCTATAAGACACCCACTTGCCAAAAGCAGAGCCTAATCCAGCAACGATTTCCTCAACGCCCTCAAAACCTGCCTTGATTGCCCATTGAGAAATATTCTTCCAGGCTTGATTGCTGATTTTACTGGTCAACTTCTTTGCGACAGCATCATCAATGGTTAAAACGCCCTTGTAACCCAGTTCTGTACCCAACTTGCTTGTACCACTGAACATAAGCTCACTCAACGCTTCTGCCGCACCAGTGATAACGCCATAGGTAATAGCCTCGGCATCGGTTGCCTCACTTTCGTATGCTTCGCTCATTCCGTTACCGAAACCGCTAGTGAACATAGTGGCAGTATTAAATGCCGTGAGCGCTTTGCCTGCTAAGCCGATACCTTTACCGACAGCACCGGTTAAAAGGTTAAAGCCGACATTGCCTAAACCTTGACCAAAAGCATCCGATGTTTCGCCAGTAAAAGAGTCTTTATCAAGTTCTTCCAGGGTATCACCCAAAATATACTTGGTAACATCAAACTGCGCCGCACTCTTTGAACCGTCTATTTGAGCCGTATTCCGAGCTTTGACTTCCTCGGCAGATGTTCCAAACAGTTTCCAAACAGGATCGTAAATTGGTGCAAAGAAATTTAACATCCCAGTGCCTAGCTTTCCAGCGCCGGAATAAAGATACATAGCCGCATCGGCAATGCCCTCAACGGCTTTGCCTGCACCGTAGACCAAGTTGCCGCCCAAGTCAGCCATAGTGCCGGTAACACCCTTGAAAACATCACCAACCTGGTATCCGTCCTCAAGAGTGCCTTTGCTCAGCAAATCGAAAGGAGTAACATCTAAAGACTCTTTCTTTTCTTCCTGCCGCTTAGCGGCGTTATTTGCCGCAACAATGCTAGTGCGGTCACTATTGGCTTTGATGTTTACTGCGCTAGTTTTAAGGTTTTCAAATCCCTTGCCAATAGGCGCAATATCTTCTTCATACTGTTTCTGTAAGTAATTGCGAGAAGGAGTGGACGAGGATTTCTCCTCGTCCTTTTTCTTCTTTCTAGCCGCCAAGTATTCGTCAGTAAAACTCATATACTCACCGTCCTGTCAGCACATTAAAAGTTTTAGTGACCCAAGAGGTCTTGCGGAATTTAATCTTTCCACCGGATGTATAAGACTCGATAATGCCCTGATTCTCAAGCTCTGCCAATCTAGCGGCACTAATCGGGCCATAACCCAAAGCAAGAACGCTATCCTGGTCAACCGTAGGCTGATTATTATTAGCGGGTTTCTGAGGGCCGATAGGCTCGCTGTATTTATTACTGACCGCACTGGGGTGGGATACCTTTCCGCCATTGTCGTCCTTATCGCTACCACCGGAAACATAGCCTCCGCCTCCGCCTCCGCCTCCGCCACCGCTAGACTTGGACTTGGTGTAAGCCATCTGCTCGTTAAACTGGCGCTTTTCTTCGGCAAGCTGTGCCTCTTGCAGTGCCTTGGTTTCGTTGAACTGTCTAATTTCCTCAGCCATAGCATTTTCGTGATTGATCTGTGCAAGAACATCCTGATAACGCTTGTAGAACTCGCTCTCGACAGCCAGTTTCTTATTCGATTTTTCAAGAACGAGAGTGTTCTTATACTGGAATCCTTGCAGAGAAAGCTCTAACTGCTTTTGGAGTGCTTCTGCGGCAATCTCAGCCAAGATAGAATTGTTCTGCAATTTCGCCTCTTGAATAGCATTGTTGTAATTCAAAACGGCACGATTGTAAGACTCTCTTGCCATAGCCACTCTGTTTTGATATGCGTTGTACATAGCAACCTGAGAGCTTTCGGCAAAGCCGGAATTTTGCAGACCGCCAGAGGCCATTTTCTCGGCATTTACACCGTAGGGGTCACTCTGCTTCTGCCAATCTACATAAGCACCGGCTTGTTCCTTGGTGTAGTCCTTTTTCGCCTGCTCTTTCTGCTGTTCAACCTGCTCAATGGCAAAATCAGTTTTATCCTGCTGTAATTGAGATTGCTTGTCTGCCCAATCCTTAGAAGCCTGGATTTGGGCATCGAAATACTTATCGGAGCTATTTATCATATTGCCGTAAGTAACATCGACCTCGTTCAGTGCCGCATTCTTATCCGCTTCTACTGCTGTGAATCTCTTATCGTCATAATTTACATCGTAACTTGCCACTTAACTCACCTCTTTATGTAGCCACCGACCCAAGCCTCTAATGTGACAGACTCTAAGCTAAATCTAGTCGTAGAGTAGAATTTCAACTGAATATCTTTGAATTTCTTTCTCTTGATTCTGCTTGTAAAATAGTCGGTCACATTCTTGTTCTCGCCAACCAATTCAAAGTCCGTATCTTCTACTTTTGCGTAGACAGAAACATCACCCTTCGCTTCTGCGACACAGCCTTTCTTGTTGGTTGTCTTTTGGTGGTGCGGATATTTGAATTTGTCTTTAGGGGTCGTCCAATAGCTTTCGATATCACTTGTTAAATCGGTCAATGTATAAACGCCATCATTTGTACCTAAATAGAGAATGCCGTTATTGACCTTGGCGCAAGTGATTTCCTTCTCCATACACCAATAGAACCAATCGTATTCAATATGGTTCTCGTTGGTGAAAGCTGTCCTGGAGTCAGCCAAATATGCCTTATCTCCGATAAAAACAAAAAGATAGCCATCCCACTCCGCAAGGATCATATCCTTGTAACCAGGCTCGGCTATCATTTTTCTATCTACCAAAGAGCTTCTATGTGCGGCAACCTGTTCCGTAGTAATGTCACCGGAAATACCTTCCATACCTCTTTCACTAAAGAACACAATGTCATCGTTAAAGTTAATCGCTCTACCGACACAGCCAATAGTGACACTAGAATGAACGGACGGATAAATCTTGCCGTACTCGTCATCAATAGTGGGAGTATGGTAAAAGACATTTGTATTGGCATCACTAGGCTCTCTAAAGACCCACAGTGCGTTATTTCCTGCGACTAGGCCTCTAATTTGAGCCGTGTCCATACCTTCTCGGTAGTAGTCCAAGTCGCTCACATAAGAGGGGTCATCCAAGGAACAATGCCAAACAACATTGGGGTAATCAGGATTGCCACTAAAAAACACTCTGTTATCAAATACTTGTAACAGAGTGCATTCCAAAATAGTTTTGCGGTAATTCTCGATAGTCTTAGAGAACTCGACAGAAACATTATCTTGTCCGTCCGTCAAAGGCTCGGAAACCGCAGAATTGAAGGTAATCTTACCTTTTTCGTAATCGACAGTGTAGTTAGTTACCTTCTTATCATCGATCTTGACAATAGGAACAAAGTCAGTATCGATGTTCGTCCGGTCTAGCCAAAACTCAGTGCCTTTGCCATCACCACGGAAAGTGTTGATTCTTTTGCCGGTCAGCATATTCGCATCTTGCATAAGCTGACCACCGCTCTGCGCCGCTCTGGAAATAGAAGTCGTAGGCACAAAACCTACGACCTCTTTAATCACAGAACCGTCATATTGGAGATAGTTTTTTCCGTCCTTGATGTAAAAAATATTCTCATACACAAAGCCATCGGAAATTCTCTCATTCATATCACTGTACAAGGTACTTGTCGTGTCACCAGTGACCTTATACAAGAACTTACCACTATGCACCAACATAGAACCCTTGTAGAAATAAATGCCGTATACGGGGTCACTAAAGGCATTCTTCAAAGCCATACCAGGCCGTGTTCTAATCGATTCAGTTTCTCTATAATCTTTCCAAACATTCAAAGAGTCAGGACTACGGACGATGTTGATTTCTTCGCCACGAAAATCCACTCCACGAAAGTTCGTATAGACTCTTGTAACCTTGGAGCCGATGTCACTCATACACTAATCCCCCCATCAATATAGACGGAAGTCATTCTGTATCTAGGGTCAAGTCTTTGGAGCATAGATTCATAGCGAGTAGCATAGACAGAACCATACTCCGTAGACACATCACTTTTCAGTAGATCAGCGGCAATGCCGTAGGGCATAATCTCAAGCGCATCATCGGACAGCTCAAATTCATAAGCCTTGTCCTTGGTCTTTTCATCGATACGCTCAGGATATACGAAAATATCAATTTCCGCAGTGCCGGTTTCTAAGATTTTATAAACTGTTCCGTTTGCCTTGGGTTCGTTGTTGACACCGGCAAACTTGTTGACCTGATAGACCGTATAACCACATTCTTTTTCAATGTCCTCGAATGTAATCAATGCACCCTCGGTTACTGCCATTTCGACATACTTGGGGATTTTCTTCATTCTTGCCAGTTCAAACATAACCTGGTTAGTTACATCGTTAATCTTAGTGGCAATATCAGGGTCATCCGTCAGCAACTCACTATTGGGATTCAATTCTTCAATCAAACCCAATACCTTTTTCTTCATTTCCAAAAGGGTCATAAAATCACCTCTTATTCGTATGCCACACCATAGCGGTCAAACAGTTCCTTGACCTTCTCATCCTTGACGATCTTCTTTTTCTGTCCGCTATTCAGCGCATCATAGACTGTCTGCAATGCACTCTTGGTTTCTGCCTTTGCTTCGTTCACAGCTTTAGTCAGGGTATATCTAGTCATACCTTTACCCCCATTTCTCGCAGTGCAGATTGATAGTCGGCATCAGTGGCAGTATCTTCTTCGGTTTCTTCTGCCATTCTTGCTTCGTATTCTGCTTCTGTAATCTCCCACCAGTTATCAGGGGAGTCAGTAGAACACAGATACGCAACTCTTGCGTAGTCAGTGCCGTTGGTATACACCATACCTTCGGTTGCAACCAGTTTAATTCTACTCATAAGCCACCTCACAGCAAATTGATTGTCCAGTTAGGTCTTGTTTCAACCAAGATTCCCCACTCAGCACTATCTGCACCAGTATCACCAGGAGTTGCGGCAAATTCTCTATCTACTGCCACTTGGGAAAGGGTAATGCTCAATCCGCTTGTGGTGGTGGATAGGGCATTGATGATGGATGTGATACTTGCTTTGGACAGTTTGGTGGAATACTGTGCATTAAAGCCAGACTGTGCGATTGTGCCTTCGATGGTCATATTTTCTAGAAGATTTGCATAACCGGGGAAATTGCCTACGCCAGTTTTTTCCGAAACGAGTACCTTATCGATTGTTTTAGCACTGCAGTATGCGAAGGCGTTGCCATTATATGTTGATTTGCGTAAATCTATAACGCCAACTCTGGTAATTCTAGCGGCATTGGAAAACACCTCTGCCGCACCGGTACATTCAGAAAAGTCCAAGATAACACCCAAGTTATCCAAAATTTCCACCAAATCGCCGGAAATGTTAGTTTGTCGGAACATATAAGTTGCTTGCACTGGCTTAATGTCATACTTCGGTTTGAAAAACTCATTCGTCCAACCGAGACCACCAAATGCACCTTGATAATCCGTCCGTGTGCCGTTCTGCTGATAGGCATCCCAAAAGGCATCCTCTTGTGCTTGCTTGCCTTGCTCGATACCTTCTGTAAGACCTTCTTCTCGTCCAACTTCTAAGCCGCTGAAAAAGCCACTGCCTTCGCCATCTGCATAGCCACTATCATAACCTGCATTGAAGCCATCGTTCCAGGCTTCGTCAGTATCGCCACCGCTTTCTTGTCCGGCATTAAAGCCTGCATCGTAGACCCTCTGCTCATTCTCGGCAATAGTAGTTAATTTTTCAGCAGTACTCATTCACCATCACCGCCAATCAGTTCTTCCTGGATAGCAATGATAGCATCCAGTGCGGATTCGATGTCACCAATGGCTTCAGCAGATGCGGCACCGATATTTGCTCTTGCTTGAGCCTGTTCCTCGGCAGTAAGGTCAGTTGCCTTCAAGATATTCTTTTCCGGCTTAATAGGTGTGCCTATTGTATTACCTCGAATTTTCATACTGTCACCTCCGTGATCTGTACCTGCATAGTGTAATCCAGCAAGGGTTTCTCACCGATAGCATAAACAGTAACTACACCATCCTCGTTTTCCGTAACAAAGGTCACATCCTTGTTGTGGAAGATAGCAAGCTGTTCCACACTAGGCAAAAGGTCAACCTTGCTGTACTCGGTAGTACCATCAATGTTTACCACCTGGGCAAACAGGCTCTCAGCAACATATACCCATTCAGAAGCAAGAATAGTAACATTTGAAAGTTTGGAGCTGCTACCGCCACCAAGAGAAGCAAGCCATTCCTCGACTGTGCCTTCGTAGCCGTTTCTTACGGCAATTTCGTATGTATCAATGTAAATTACATCAATCTTGTTAATCTTGCCGACTAGTTTCCTTGCCGTTGCATTTCCTTTGAGCATAATTGCGCTCCTTTCTTAAAGAAAAGCACCACCCAAAAAGGATGGTGCTTTTTTGTTTATTCGGTTCTCAGTTCGTTGTTAAAGGAATAAAGTTTAATATTCTCTGTGGTAGAATCCGATGTTTCAGGAGCAACAACGGGTTCTGTGGCATAAGAGCAACCGCTTACCATTACTGTTGAAACATACGGAGATGTTGAATAATAGTTGAACTTGAAGAATCCATCTCCATCAATGTAGCAATTTCGGATAACCAACTTTGATTGAGCCGTGTTGACAACATTGTTATGCACCCGAAGGACATGAATATTGGACTGCGAGTGGAAAATCGTGTTTTCAATCAGCCAATCAACGTGAATACCAAAACCTGCGCCAATCGATTGCTCGTTTTTGCTAGTCTGATAGTGTCGCAGATCGCAGTTACGGATAACCATTTTGGACACGGCAGTACCAGTGTTGTAGTCTGCGTGGATTCCGTAACGGAGATTCTTAGAATCCAGGACAAGACCATCGATTGTGACATTATTGCCGGTAGCAAATGCACTGAAATACACTGGTACATTAGTATTGTCGCCAGTGTATTTGCATACCACTCTTGCGCCAGGGCTGAAAACAACCTCGATATTCTCTAACCACAGACCTCTTGTAAACTTGTCCGTCTGCCCAGAATATCCATCATAATTCTCAAAATAATCAGCCCCGTAGTAGTCCTCATATTCCTGAATGATGTCATATTCTCCTGCTTCAACCACCAGCTTTGCAATTCCAGCGTCATAGCACCGCTTCAAACCCTCCAAAATAGAGCCGCCCTTCTCAACATAAACAGTTGCATCAAAAACTCTTTTGGCGATTGCATCCGCATAGTTAATCCAAGGCTCATATGCTGTTGAAGCATATCTGTAATAGATGTTCTCCGTGGTGAATAAAATCTGAACGCCGTATTTCTCGCTCCCTTTCTCTGCGCTGTTCATTGTGATAAGAGTTGCCGTTACGCCCTCCCATTCCTTGAAAGGCAATCCTTCCGGTATGTCTTTGCTACCTTTGGCGAACAGCAACTTGTAAATTGATGCGTCTGTGATGTTGACAGTTGGAAGAAGCGTCTTGTAGTTGGATGATTGAACAACTTTCGATTCGCTTTTAACATACGCTCTGCGGTCACCCAATGTATGCCACGGTGTATCACTGTCGAAGTCATTGCCACTGTAGCGATAATAGATACTTTTCTTTGTGAAAAGAATCTGCGTTGTATATTTATTGTCAATTCCATTTTGGCTATTTGTGGTAACAAGTGTTGCAATACCACCTTCCCACGCAGCAAACGGCAAGCCAGTTGGAATAGATGTGCTTCCATCAGCAAACAGCAGTTTGTAAATGCTCGGCTTGTTGATATTCACACTCGGCAGGAATTTAAGATAGTTTCCTGCATCTATTGTTAGCATTGGACTTGCCACATACACAGAACGGATTGCTTCGCCAGCCGTGGCATAGGTTACACCATCAGCACCAACACGAATGTCTTTCAGCTCATAATCGCCAAGAGCATAAGCAAAAGTGACGGTGCCTGCACTGGAAGGAGCAACAGCAACATCATCATGTGCTCTAAGAGAAAGGTAATAGTGTGTGTCGGTGGTATCGTAGTTGATTATGTAATCAAGACCATCCTCGGTGTGGATTACGCCGGAGTTAATCGGCCTACATTCTTTGGGAATGATAAACACGCCCATAGCTGTGCCGCCATAAAAAAGATTGGCTTCTCGCAGATTCACTTTGATGGTAGCAAAGACACCATCGGACTTGATTTCAGCGCCAATCTTCATTTTGGTTTCTTCGCTGATATAATCCAAATACTCCAAGTTCTGCTCGATGGTAGGGTCATCAATGGAGATAAGGTTATCAAATCTGTCCTTAGTGAGAGCTGACTCGTCCATAGTCTTGTCCAAATCGGCTCTCAGGCTCGTCACGGCTCTTGCAACGGCCTGATTCTGCACAGGATGAGTAGATGTCATATCCAATTCATCGTCCATTACACGGACATCCTCAGGCTTAGGCTCAAAGGGAGGAATATCGTCACCCTCAGGGAACAGCCTAAAGATTTTCGCTCCGTCATCGTCATAGCCGATAATGGTCTGCGGATTGGTGTCATCGTTCAGTACGATTTCGTACCAATAGTCCTTATGCTTGGAAATTACATCACCGATTTTGGTATCTTCTTTTTCCAGGAAGATTTCAACCTCTGTAGTATCTTCGGTAACGGGAAAGTCCTTCTGCAAGACAACATTCTCGGCATCCTTTTTGCCGAAAACCTTAATTCTCACCACATCGCCGGCCTTAAAGGAATAAGGCTCTCCGTCCTCGTTTGCACACACGGAGAAGAAAACAATGTCACCTCTAGTGGCATAGATGGACAAATCATCATTTAGTGTAAACATTTAATCACCCCAAATATAAAAAAGTAGGGGAGTTTTTCACTCCCCTTATTGGCTAACCGCCATAGTTTCCCCATACTTGGGGCGTTTTTTCTATTTATTACCCAATAGGGTTAATATCCGTATTATCTTTGTAAATCTCTTTGGTTTCCTTGATTTCTTCTTCCAAGTCCTTCAACTTGTACATAGGGACATTGGGAACGATATAACCTTCGTGTTCGCTCCAAATGATTACTGTACCTTCCGGGATTTCCTCTGTCATCACACTCTTGAGAGTAGTCTTAACACCACCCTCGGTAAATTCTTTGTTGATCTCGGTGGTCAACACGCAATTCTCCAAAGTTTGATGAATTTCGCCGTTTTCGGTGGTTTCGTCAAACTTCATTTCTTTTGTTACTGTTCTTCCGTAGTATTGCTTTAAGCTAGGTCTTACTGTAAACAGTTCGTTGTTCATAAAAATCTCCTTTGAGAATGGAGGGGGATTTCTCCCCCTCCGGTTGGATTACTTCTTGGTTTTCATCACATAGATTTCCTCAGGACGGACAACCTTACAGCCAAAGACATACAGACCCTTGACAGCACCGGTAAATGCATCCTCAGGCTCATAGTGCTTGACCTTCTCAATCTGCTCAGCAAAGGCAACAGCCTTTTCAGTACGCAGAATGTTGTAGTATGCGCCATCGTCACTCTCTGCCAGGCAGTTCTCAATGCAGACATAAGCATTGTTAATCTTGCCAACAGCGCCCTTCTTCAGGATTTCAGGGTTATTGGTGGACAGCTCGGTCAACTGCTGACGATAAGTGGTGAACACCTTAGGAGCCAGTTCCAGGTAGAAAGTATCGTTGACCTTGCAGTTATGCTCATACAGAGTTGCAAAGCCATCCTCGATAGAAGCCATAGCATTGGCGTTGGTCAGGGTGATAGTAGTTGCAGAAGCGGAGATAGAACCATCTTCCACACCTGCCTTGATACAAGCGGCAACATACTTGTCACCCTCAAGAGCCAGGCCCTTGCCTGCTTCATCGGTCAGTGCTTCCATCAGGCCGGGAACGGACTGTGCCTTCACGATGTCCTCTACCTCAAAGTTGAAGTAGTGGTACTGATCCAGCTTCAACAGCTGAGAGCTGTCACCTGCGGACTCTCGCTCCAGGGGAGTGCCCATCACATACTTACGAATAGTGGGACGGGTTACGGACAGAATCTTGACCTCTTTGGCGTTCTTGGAGTCCTTCTCATACTGGAAGTTACAATGCTTACGCAGAGAGGTGATGGTGTCCAGGGAGCGCAGAATAGAAGCGCTCCAAATAGTTTGCTGAAAATGAGATACGGTATTAGCTACTGCCATTTTAATTCATCCTTTCTTAGGATGGGAAGTTAGCTACCGGTCATAGATTTTCTTACATTCGCCCATACTTTGGGGTCTCTCAGGTCATCTTCGGTCAACCTTTCGATTTCCTCAGGGGAATAATAGTCTTTCACTCTTGTTTCCGGGGATTGCTTCATACTTCCCATCGTTCTTACTTCTTTTTTCGGTTGCATTTTGTGGTAGATATCATAGATATCCTTAATGGGAGTATCAGACTTAAAGTTGGAACAGAAATCCTTAAACTCTTTGCTGTTGTAGACATCTTCGGTCACACCCATTTGGGCAAGAGTCCGGGATGTTTCCGTGTCCTTGATGTGATTAGTCAAAGCAACAAACAGAGCCTTGTCACGAGCGGTCATATTCTCATAACCGATAGCATTTAAGCGGTCTGCTTCTTCGACAACTTCATCAAAGCCACCACGGATAATCTCAGCGGCATCTGCGCCGGCAAGGACTTCAATATCCTGAGCCGAATAGTCAGGCTTGGTGGGCATCTTAATGCCCTTCTTGGAGCCGTAGAACTCTCGCAAATCGTTTGTGATTTCGCCAACATCGTCTTTACCCATACCAGCTTTCAAGACAGCTTCTAGATCACCATACTTTCTATGGTTCTCCTTTTCGATTCGTGCCTTGATTCTGGCAATCTTGCCCGGCATAACTTCATCCAGTTTTTCCTTGACCATTCGGTCTACATCTTCCTGGGTAAAAGTCACAGGGGTTTGTTCTGTGGTCTGCTCCACATTTTCAGTCTGTTCGACAAAGTTTTCGTTATTTTCCATAACTATTTCCTTTCCTATTTTTTGGTCGGTGCTTGCTCCACCATATTCCGTACAGTTTTATGCCTTACACGCCTGGGCAATAAAAAAACACCCTATTGGGTGCTTTATCTAAATTTTCGCCCACATACTATGCTTTAGTCCATCCAAGTAGATAACAGGAGAACTCTTTGATGCAGGCTTGAATCCTTGTCTATCTCCATAGCCACCATAGTCCAAAGATGCCGCCGTGTTGACGAACAATTTATCAACTGTAGCTATAGAAGAATTGGAACTGCATACACGAATGTATGAATTTTTGAACACAACGGGCAGATGTGTGTGTGCGTGAATATAAATATCCGCATCGACAATAGAAGCCAAATCAGCTAAACGATTGACCTTGCCACCCTCTTTTCTGCCACCGCCTGAGCCGTGTGTTACATAAGCCGTATACAGCCAGGGCCTATGTGGGGTTCTGTTGCCGTTTCTACCAAAGCGAATAAACAACAACGCAGTAGTAGGAGAATACTTCTCAGGGATACCCAACTGTGCACACATTATCTCTGTGATGTCGAGTCCGTCACTTCTGTAGACTCGGTTTTCGTGGTTGCCCGGAAGTACGGCAAGAATCTTGTCCTTGATTGGTTCAAATATCTTCACGCATTGTTTCAACTGTTCCATCGGTTGTAAATTAGCGCCGTAGGTATCACCAATACTGGAACATACCGCCGTGTCCATCAAGTCACCATCGAGAATACAATACGCATTTGGAGTGTTCTTGATGTATTCAATGCGTTCCATTATTAGCTTGAAATCGCAGTTATTATCTCCAATATGCAAGTCTGCCATAGGATGTATCTCTATGGTTTCTGCATAAGGGAGATCACATCTTATTGCTTTCATAGTTACAATTCCTGCTCCGCTTTAGCGGTTTTCTTATCTAAGTTAGCTTCTTGCTGTGCGTACTGCTGTTCCATCATTGCCATTTGTGCATCGGCAATTTGGTCAGCTTGTCCGTCAGGGTCTTGCATAATGAATTGATTTGCGTGCTGTTGCATCAATTCAGCCTGTGCTTGGATTTGTGCGATTTTTCTCTGTTCGTTCTTCTTGTCCTCAAGGATTTCCATAAGGATTTGCTTCGGCGCAACAGAGTCATCAGGCAGTGCCTTAACATAGGCTTCAAACTCAGGCAATCTCTCAGTAGCGAACATTCCCTGTGTCAGTAGGTTCTCAAGAGTCTGCTCCTGGGCGAATCTATCAAAGACACCTCTAGGAGTAATGTCGATTTTCACTGTAGCTTGTAATTGCTCAAGTGCCACCTGAGGAACATTGACCATTTGGTAAGATTCTTCTCCCGTCATAGGATCAGTAATCTTTTCTTCCATATCAACGCCGTTCTCTGCGTGGACAACCATATACTCCAAGTCGATTCTTGCAATATCCTCGACAAAGTTCTTGCAGGTTTCCTTCTGTTCCGTCATAGGAGCCTGAGAAGCCTGCTGTACTGCCAAAATTGCACGACCGGAAGCAGATTCAGGATTGACCTGACCTGTTGCCGTATCGCCTGCGCCTGCCAAGTCACGGGTCATTTGAATCAAATCTTCCTGTAGCTGGACTACATCAGGACTCATTTGTGCCGGGGGAATAACACCCACGATTTTGTGAACATCGTCCACGGGTTCGCCGTTGGTCTTGATGGTCACACCAACCTTGTCCAGTGCCTTGGGATTTGCAATCTTAGAAACATCGACCACTTTAGTGGGATATGCCTGCAACTTAACAGTAAGTACTCGGCGCATCTCGGTCTTATTGACTTCGATTTGGTTAGGGATTAAGTATCTAACCTCACCCTCACCACGGGCAGAGCCTTTCTTTTCTTCCCATACAAAGTGTGCAACAGGATACAAAGAACAGCCAGTATCGATGTCCTCTGCGATAGTGACATACTGAGTAGCTACGGAGAACTTAACAATGCCATCCTCTTTGTAGAGCTTGTAGATAACAGTAGCTTTGTTGTCTACTTCTTCCTTGGCGGCTTCTCCGGCATCCTCAAAGTTTTCATCGTCACCAATGATGTACTTGACTTCTTCCTCGGAGATACCTTCTCGCAGTGCAAGTTCTCTTGCATTTACAACAGGCATTCTCTTACGAATCAAGATATAAGGTTGACTCTGAATGTCATCGTCATTCTCATTGCCGTAGTAGATGTCGTTCTTGTCAATGACTTCGTGTACTGGACTATTCTTCTCGGCATCCCACCACACATACATAATGCCCTCGTCATTGATGGCGGCATCCTTGGTTACTCGTCTTAGCTTATAGTCCATCTTGTCCTGTTCCCACAGACGAGCCATATAGTTATTAAGCAAGTCGCAGATTCTTTCGGCCTGCTTTCTAAACTCTCTGTTCTCAAAGTTCAAAGAGGAGAACACAACGCCATACAGATTATCGTGAATTACTGCGCACTTGTATTTGACAATGGACTTGATGAAGTTCTTTTGCACCGGCTCTACATCGCCTAGCTTAGCACCTCGCCACTGATCTCCGTTGTAGAAATCATAGTTCTTGTCCGTATCTTCGTAGATTCTTGTCCGTCTATGGTAGTTCTGTCCTGTTTCGTACAGACCCCATACTTCGGTTTGTTTAATATCAAGTAAATCCATTTACTCACCCCCTTGGTACATCTCTTTGACCAATGGAAGAACCATCATAGTTCTCCATATTCTCTAGGATAATCTCATCCCGTTCTTGTGCTTTGCGTATCTCCGTCTTTTCCTTGTGTTCTCTTACTGCCTTGATAGGGTCTAGGTTAATACTTTCGCCCTTGACTACCTTTTGACCAACTACTGCGCCAATCACAAAGCAAAGAATATTCGACAAAGTAAACAGTATGTACATTCCCATAATCAATCATCCACCTTGCCTATAATCGTGCCATCGTAGCTTCGTATGGTAGGCTTGGAAATGCCAAGAATCTTTATTGTTTTCGCATTCCCGATCTCGCTGGCAATTTTCAAGTCTCTTTCAAGAAGTTTCACAACATAATTGAGCATTTGTTCTTCCACTGTCATAATTTACCCCTCACACTACGACTATATCTTCGCCCCAATCAGAATAGGACTTATCTTCTTCAGCAAAAGCAAATCCCGGATAGACCTCTATCGGCTCTTGTATGAAGGGTACTTGCTCCCTTATGTGATGTGCTATTGCTAAAGCCATCATCATATCATCGTGTCCGCCCTGTGGCGCTTCTATACGGCCTTTTTCGTTACGGACTATAGTCAGTAGTTCCTCTAGTGTTTGCTTGTCACAGATGGTCTCACAGTGTTCTCTAACGATCTCTATCAGCTTACTGATGATAGTAGGTCTAGTGAGAGATGTAGTCTTGAAACCATATCGTTTCTCGGTCTTTCCGGTATAGGTATCTTGCGCTAGTCTTGTGTATTGCTTTGGGTAATGCAATCTCTGTAGTTCCCTGATGGGGAAAGAGTCAAAGTTTGCTTCGATACCTATGAGAGCATCCTTGTAGTACTTACCTAGACAGTACATTTGTCTTGTGTACTGGTCTGCATCAAACTGCTGTTTCAGCACTGCGACTTGCTCTCCGGTTCTAGCATCCAAGACCATACCGACAAAGTAGTCACTACCTTCTCCGGCAGTATCTCCACCTATGCAGTACTTAGTTACCCTTGGTGTATTGGGTAACTGGTATAGCTTGATATATCCGTTCTTGTCTTGTACCCATTGGATATTCGTGATATGTAGTCCGTCATAGTCATACTTGAAATATCCCTGTTTGATAGGCTTGGGAATCGCTTCTAACCGCTTTTGTATTGCCCTGGCATCGAATACAGTTTTACCGACAATGCCCCACTTACCCAAACAGTAGACCTCATAGACATACTCATCAGAGTACTGTAGATCCTCTAGTGCTTTTCTATCTTCCTTTGTTAGAAACTTATTGTCCTTATAAGTAGAAAAGCAGACTGTTGCCAGTCCGCTGTCTATAAAGTGTTTCTTTATCCAGTGTTGTACGTTGATAGGGTTAAAGCTAAGCACCATTTGCTTCTTTGACTTACCGCCACGCAAACGGACTTTTAACTGGTTTATGTCAGCTTCTAGTGTATCCGTTGCTTCTTCTACCCATATATCCGTTAGTTCGCCATTAGCAAAGGTGATAGACTTGATCTTTTCAACATCGTCAAGACCCGCAAAAGCTATCTCATTACCAGTTAGCTTGCAGACTATCCGCATATCACTTTCATTAACCTTGAAATGCTCAGCAAGATTCCAATTTGATATAACTTGTTTCATCAACGGGAATGTTGACTTTCTGTTAGTGTCCGCTATCTGTCTTACAATCAGCAGATTGCACCGCTGTGGCTTGAGCATCTTATATATATATCTCTCTCCAAGAAAGTAACTCTTGCCGGAAGAACCGCCACCATAAAAGACCAGGTATCTATCCTCATTTTCCAGGAATGGCAAGTACACATCGTTGAATACTTTCTTGCTGATCTTAATATTAATATCCATCAATCGTCACTCAGTTCAATGCTAATGTTTACCTCATTCTTCACATCTGCTTCTATCTTCGTGACATACTCTCCGGTCATCTTGTTCATTATCTCCATAGCACGCAGTTTCGCATCCGTATTCGTGACACTATCTTGCACTAGGTCTGTGAGCCATTGTAACCGCTCCTGTGCTGTCATAATGCTAGACGAAGCTATTTGCTCTCTTAGCTCATTAATCCTTTGCAGAATCTTAGTATCGTTCATTAGCTTACTTGAATTAACATAAACAGAATTGTCTGTGTAATTCGTACAGTTATACGCATCTCTATATGCATCTGCTTGAGTCTTTCCCTGTATGATTCCTTGTACGAACTTCTCTTGTTTAGCTGTCAGCATATAGATCACCGCCTTTTCTTTTCTCCCCTATAAAGCACCATAGGCGACCCATAACGAGCCGCCCCAAAGGAGTGAGAGGTATTTAACGCATATATAGTCAACCCATACAAAACCTACAATGCGCTGGTGCTTGTGATGGTCTGTTCCCGGTAGTACCGGAGAATCTTCTTTTCTAGCATATATTATTATATATATCAAAGTCACATTCAACAGAGTTTAGTCACGCAAAGTCACATTTGTGCTCTTTGTGCATTTTTGTGCATTTTGTCTAACCCGTGGCTCATTCTTTTGTGCAACATTCCATCTTGCAATTTGCTAACCCGTGGGCTATACTATTGACAGTACCCCGCATCAATCGAAACACAAAACACAGCGCAAACGGCAATCCAAGAAAGGCTAAAATAAGAACTCTTGTACACTCAACTTAAGGCCCAAGGAGTTAGACGGCCTGGTACAGTGATACCAGGTAAGAGTAAGGGAGATCGGTTAGTAAATGCAAGTAATCCTGGACTGGCTAAGCTAAGACCAACCGCTTGTGCCAACAACCGAAAGGAGAAAACAATATGGAAAACAGAGTATTCAAGGTACACCCCGACAAACAGCCGTTGCAAATGGAAGAACTGCCGAAGTTCTTCACCTCTCTCCCGGACGACTACTACAGGAATTATGAGCGAGAGCTTTTTGCAAATGGTCTTATAATCGAAGCCGAATGGAACGGCAGAGACGAAAAAGGCGAATATATGAAACGAGTCGCAAGAACCATCAGCGGAGCATTGAAGATGATGATTTACCGCAGAAACGAACACAACGCTTTAATCATCGATTACATTGGTGCTTACGACATCCACACCAAGGAACATAACTATTAAGATAGAGCCTGACCTACCGGGCATACGGGGAGAAAGGAAACAACAATGACTTACACCTACGAAATGACCCCTCGCTATGACAGCCGTAAGAGCTTCTACGGTAAAGCACACATTACCGAATACCCCAACGGCAGAAAAGTCCTCACCTCTTACACCACCCAAGTAGCAGAAATCACCGCAGACGGAAAAGCCATTATCTACGGCAAGTGGAGTCAAACCACAACCCGGCATCAAAAAGAATTCCTCAAGCAACACGGATTCCCCACCAACAATATCAATACATACCTAGCTTAACCACCACCGGGGAGAGCAATCTCCCCACCCACGAAAGGAGCATATATGTATAACAAGTTTGACCGACTCAACCGGGAACCCCGGGAACACAACAACCGCAATGTAGACCGATTCAACACTAGCACCAAAAGCAACTATACATACTTTGACCCTTGCAAGCTCAATAGTTACACATTCAAGCAGAACAACGGACAGTACACCGACCGCTATAGCCACCGATGAAAGGAGAAAATTATGGGTTACGAAAGCAAGATTTATGTTGTACGCAAAACCGACTTATCCTGGAACAACGAGGACACAATGAAGTATGCACAAGAAATCGCAAAGTTTGATATGGGCAAATGCTACAGCTTGAGCGACATTCTCCGGGAACAGCCTAAGACCGATTGCTACATATACGCAGACGATGGAAACACACGCATTCTAGAAGATTGCTATGGTAACGCACTCACCGAAACCTCACTAGCAGAAGCCATTGAAATCTTGAAGCAAGTAATCGCAAAAGCGGATTACCCCTATTGGAGATATGATGTGCTTCTCAAATCACTTGAAGCAATTAACGAATGGGATAACAACTTTCACATACTGCACTACGGATATTGAGAAAGGAGTAAACTATGACAAGAATGACAACCCGGCTGATATGGTCAAACGCAGATTACACAATCCGCATTTCATTGAACGAACAAGAGGAATACAAAGAGCAGTACCCCGGTGGAAATAAGTACTGGTACAACATTCCCGGCACTATGCGATTTGTAGTAGAAACCGACACCGCAACCACAGAATTTGAAAACGCAATGGCCGCATTCCAGTACGCAAACACCCTTGTATAAACGAAAGGAGAAAAACTATGAAACTGACCACAAACAATATTCTGTGCGTTTATGAATATGTCAAAGGAGAAACCGCCTACCAATACCACGTAATCACGAAAAGCCACCTGGTTTCCGATGCTAGGTCTTTTGTAAACTATGACGAAAACGGAAGAACAACTGTAGCAGAATACCACATAAACAAACTCCCCAAAGCAGTACAGAAGTTTATCTATAATGCCACTTGCCATTTAGAACGCTGTGAAGATGATTTCGCAGTATTCGCCCACCGATAACGAAAGGAGAACTATTATGACTAACAACAAGGAACTGAAGGTATTAAAACAAATCACCGAAAGCGGAAACACTTTGGATGCTCTTGACGAACTGTACATCAAGCTAATTTCCAAACTGAGCGAAAACCACGATCTATGGGTAAAATCCAATTTCAAAATGCGGTCAATCGAGAGCGCAAGAACCCAAATCAAGACACAGGGCGACATTCCCGCTGACCCCGCACTTGAGATTCTTAACGAAGCATACGAAAGGGAGAAGCATTTCAACGATAGAGAAACGCAACGGCTATATGCACGAAAAGATATGATCCGGGAAATCGAGGTATTTGCAAACGACCACGGCAAAGATTGGGACGGAGTTTACGAAATTTTTGGTTACTAACCGGGAGAGGGCAACACCTCTCCCACCTAGAAAGGAGATAGCAATGGGAACTGTATTGTACTACCTAATCGCAACCGCCATAGCATTGCCTATTATGTCACTGATCGAGAAGGTTCTGACCTCTATAAACTGGGATTTATTCACTTGAAAGGAGCGCACTATGAACGCAAGTACATTCTTTACCGAGGATATGTTTAATAGGCTCAAGAAAGACATACAAGCAAAGAAAGTCGTACCATTGACCGAAACCCCTTACCGCAAGGAAGTCAAGATTAAAGGCAACAAGTACAAGCTGTCAATCTCCACCGGACATTATGTGGTTGGTGATAGAGAATACTACACTTCCCTTTGGCACGATGAAAGCTACACCGACAATAACGGACACCGCAACATTTCCGGTGGTACTGGCTCGTCAATCATCCTTGACAGCTACCAAGCATTTCTAGCCGGGATCAATAAGCTACTGCGGAGATTCCCGGATTTTACCGAAGAAGAATTTTACGAAGAACAATTAAGTTGGTTTTGAAAGGAGATTATTATGACCTACAGCTTGACCATACACCGCTACGGCAGATATATGACCTTTGACACCCTTGACGAACTCAAAGCAGAACTCGCTACATACTTCACCCAAAGAGAAAAGGACAGCGGCATCGTTGACCGCTTGACCCGGTTCACAATGGAAACAGTGACCGACAATTACGGCTCTTACCGATTCGCACAGAACGATTATCAAGACTATCAAATCTGCGCTTATGAGGACTAAGAAAGGAGAATACTATGGAACAAGCATCTATCTTTGACAACGATCAGCCTTGTGTGCGCTGTGCATCCGTCTTTTGCAGACTATACCCTTGCACATCAGCCAACGGCTACAAATGCTGTGCCGCTTGTCCTCATTTCACTAAATGCACCACCACCAAATGTGAGTACTTGACAGGCCGAGTACAATAAAAGCAAAAAGGAGTTTTTACCAATGGACAAAAAGACAAGCGAATCCCAACTCCGGGCGGTAAAGAAGTACAAAGAGAAAGTAAACCGCATTACTGTAGACTTCTACCCCACGGAAAAAGACCTTTGGGATTATGTGCAGAGCCAAGCAAAGAAACAGACCTACATCAAAGACTTAATACGCAAGGATATGGAGAAAGGGAGAGCTTAATGCTCTCCCCCTTTTTTTGCTTCTAGCATCACTTGAACATTCTTTAAGGCTCTGCCGTGTATGGTCGTTATGTTCGTGTAATCCATTCCCCATAGATCGGCAATGTCTTTTAGTGGCACATACTGGATATATCGCAAATGTAACAGCTTGTACTCTGTAGGACTATGAAGGCTCTCAATCGTCTGTGTGACCTCTTTTTTCGTATCGACTAATTTGTCTACCAAGCTATCAATTTCTCGCTCTACATCCACGCACCGCTCGACAGCACTAGCCATCTTGTCTTTCGCACCGGATGATTGAACTCTCTCCCCATCCATCTGCGCTGTTATGCCTAATGCCCTGTCTTTCCACTGCTGTTTTTCAATCAGCTTGTTTTCGATAATAGCATCTAGTTTTTCCACTTGTTCTAGGAACTCCTTGGCAAGTGGAAATTTTGTTTTCGTTCCCATCGTTATCACCACCTTTGATATGCCCCAGGATCAAGTTTCACTTTCATTTTCCATTGCTCTCCGTTTCCGCATATATTTCCTTTTTATTTCTCTCTCTTTATCTGCATAAGCCTGTTTTCTGCAATCAATACCGCAGTACTTTTGACCACCGTGTTTTCTATAAGGCTTACCGCACACCTCACACTCTCTCCACCCTTGCGGTAGTGGTGCTTTTTCTGTCTTGGTTACTACTGGTTGCATAGCTTTCCACTTTCCGTAGGACATTCCGGCTTGCTTGGCAAGCATTGCATTTCTTGCTAGATTATCCATTGTCTACCACTCCTGGTCACTTAAAAACTCGTCAATATCGTCAACGATATCTTGTAGCAAATCTCTCACCTCTATCAATTCGCCATTTGCGTAATCATCGGCAACTTTCCGTAAAGCGGATTCAATTTCTTTATCTTTTAGTTTTCCGTTCTTATAAAAACTCATTGTTCAGCTTCTCCTTTCTAGCTTTCTCTACCACCGGATTCCAACCGCACTTATCGCACTTTTTGCAAGCACACAGCACTCCGGAATTGTACTTACACTCCGACTCCGTAGGCTTTATTCGTGTTCTCTCGTAGTATCTGTACTGGCACTTCGTACTGCAAAACTTTCTGTTTTGTGTAGGACTATTGTCTGTTACTTTTGCGCCACAAACAACGCAACTAAATTCACGCATCGTTATTCTCCTTGTCATCTTTCTCCGGGATCCTCTCATTTACTGGAATCCACTTCATTGTCATTCTCCTCTTTCAACGCATTCTTCCAAATCGCATTGATGTACGCAGATGGTTCGTTTGGTATCTGCTGAGCTAGATAAAAACTCTGTCCAAGCCAATCTATCTGCATTGTAAAGCACCACCCTAGATTACTGTCATAGTAAAACTGCCGCTTACTTGTCTTAGGCATATCGGTCTTGTCAAGGATCGTGACACCATTGGCAATAAGGTAGTCAGCATAATATTCTGTGCCGTATGGCATATCCATTGCCGTATCTATATCGCCAAACAAAAAGTCGTATTGTTCTTTTGCTTTTGCTTTTTTTAGCAACTCAATCAGCTTTTCTCTCATTGTCTTTCCTTTCTCCGTAGGAACAGAAATCTTTTACCATTCTTCCAAGTTGGTTTAAGCAATCAGCACACAAATCCGTTTGAAATTCACCGCACCAAACATCTATGTCGCAAGCCAGATAGTCTTTCATTTCGTCCAGTTCTTTTCCGCAATGGTCACAGTAATGAGTTATCTTGGTCATTCCTCATTCCCTCCGTCCATCTTTGCGCCGCAGTTGGGGCAGTAGTTGTATGTTTTAATCTCTGCTTGTCCGCAAATCGAACAATGATGTAAAGTCGCATTCGCAAAGAATTTCACCCTATCCCACCGCCCATGCACCACTTCCACGGCATCCACGGTGGAGGCTTTCTCCAATACCGAAATAACCGCATCAAATACCCAATACACCAAATGCCTCATATTACGCTTATTTTTAGCAAGTGCATCTCTCATCTTGCGAATTTCCGCATTGGCATCAATCAGCCGCTTTTCATTTGCCATCTTCATATCGTCACCGCTCCTTTAATTCGATAGTTTCTGTTTCTGTCCTTGCCGATGGTAAAGGCTTTGGCTCTTTCGTAAATTCGACCACCAATAGCTTCGTCAATGTCTATCAATTCGTCCTCACTCAATTCACTGGAAATGATGGTCAATAGGGACGGATTGTTATAACGATAATTGATAATCTCAAAGGCAACATTTATGTCTGCCGCAGTAGGCTTTTGATAGCCGTTGTCGGTCTTTCCGGTCTTGAACAGATCGTCAATGTACAGAACATCTACTGTCTTGAATTGGTCAATCAGTTTCGTGTATTCGTCTGACTCAGTTACACATCCCTTGATTTTGACAACATCATCTCGCCAAAGCATATACCTTACTTTCTTACCGCTCAAAAGAAACTCCCGGCAGATTGCCGTACATAAATGGGTCTTGCCGGCGCCGCTTTGACCACCCAAGAAGAACCAACCGCTAGGCTCTTTGGCATACTCCATAGCGGCACTCTTAATAGCTTTCTGCCAAGGCTCTGTATCTAGGAATTTGTCAAAAGTATAGTCTTTGATAATATCCTTTAGGCCACTGCGCTTCATTCGCATAATGGAGTTTCTTGTTTCCACGCAAGAGCAAGCCGCAAAGCACATAGAATAATAGCCGTTATCCTCTGCCAGTTTCGCAATCGTGCCTTTGTTCTTGCAGATTTTGCAATCATAGCCATCTTCCTTGTCACGATCACCAGGAGTCTTATTCCAATCGTCCACTAGGTATTGCGTTCTATCTTTTTGGGTCATCGACTCAAATGTAGTGTCCAACCCCATTCTTTTTTGTATGCTTTGTAGCTGTTCCATCGGTGTTCACTCCCTTATAGCTTTCCCAAGTGATGATTTTCTGTTTCCAGTTCCTCACCGGGTTTCCTTTAGAGTCCACCCAATTAGAAGCATCAAAGTAGTCAAAGAATTTCTTAGGATCAACATTGTTCTTTCGTTCCTGGCAATACTTTTCAACTTCTTCCAAAGTAGGTGGTACAAAAGGCTTTTTCTTTATATTCTTTTTATTACTTGTATTAGTAGATGGTTTATTACTTGTATTACTATGTCGCAGATTTTGCGAGTCTGCCTCGCAGATTTTGCTAGTCTGCCTAGTGATTTCTGCTAGTCTGCTCCGTAACTCTCTTTGTCTGCCATCAAAGTTTTGTACACGAAGATAACCGCACTTGATAAGCTGAGAAACAGACTCGGAAACTTTGCGCTCACTACATTGGCAGAAATCAGCTATGTGCTTGTTGCTGGCAAAGCATCCTCTCTCACCTTGGTCTAGGCTATCAATCTCGGTAAGAATTACTTTGTCCAAAGCACTCAGCCGGGAGTCTAACCATATCTGTTTAGGTATCCATACTCCCTTAAAATCTCTGTTACTTGTCACAAATCTTCACTTCCTTGCCAATGTCGCAAAACTTGAACGATGTTCTTGCTATGGGATTGCCGTACTCTACAGAAAACCATTGCCCCCTGGGATAGACAGCTACTACAGTTCCGGTAACATAGTCGCCTCTGTTCTCCTCGATACCAAATCCCATTACTTCCGCAAACGGGTCAAATCTTACTTTCTGCCCTACCTTGATCATACTGCACACTCCTTGATGAAATAACGCTTGTATCTAACAGTAGAACCATCGTCCTTCACTCTTGTTACCCACATATCTTGAACATCGTACAAGTCGGAATGTCGCATATTGCTGATAACCTTTGTTGGACTATTGATGTCCAGTTCTACGGCGCAATCACGGACAGTAATGCCGCCGTATTTCTTGCAATAAGCCAATACCTTGTCAATATGGGTTTTATCCATAGTGTTCACTCCTTAAATTTCTTTGATTCTATAGCCCTTTTGGAGCATTAACTTTCGCTTGATTATGTAGTCCGGTGTTCTAAAGCCTTTTGTGTCCTCGACAACTGTCTGCCCGTCCTGGGTATAGACGAAATCGGCAACATAGTGACAGGCTCTCTCCACCACTTTCCCGTCAATTCTCTGTGATGGAATCAACTCAAACTTGACTTGTAATTGTAGGTTTTCGATGTGTCCTGCCCTTTCGAGCAGGACTAATTCACGATACCTCTCAGCTTCTCTCTTGGAATCAAAAGTAATGCCGTTGACAGTTACTTTTTTACTGCCGTATTTAGACCTCATTGGGGAACACCTCAAACATCTTTTCGTAAGAAAGTCCCGTTACTTGGAGCATCTTGTCTATATAGTCTTTTCTAGGAAGAATGTCACCGTTCAAAACCCTGTGCAACTTCTGCTTGTTGCCGGCATTTACTGCGAAACCCATCCTGCGCAGAAACTCATCACGATTACACTTGTTATCAATAGACCAATTCAGCAAATTTGGATAAATAATTTTCTTGCCTAGCGACACACGATTGCTGACACCATTATGTAAAATTTGTTCCGCTCTTTGTCTGCTTATTCCTAAAACATCGCTAATCGCTTGATAAGTAAGGCCAACATCTCTCAAATTCTTTACCTTCTCAAAACTTGTCATTGTACACACCCCCATCAGAACGGCAACTGGTCATCGTCAGTGTTCGTCAGCAAGATAAAGTTGTCATCCTTAGGCTCTGCGATCTCTTTAGGAATGAAACCGCTATACTTGGAGTCCGGTGTTTCTTCTTTCTTGCCGTAGAAATAGGCTTGAGAAGCCACAATTTCGACTACAGACCGCTTTTGTCCGTCCTTGGTTTCGTATTGCCTTGACTCAATTCGACCCTCTAAGACGATTGCAGAGCCTTTGCGGAAATAGTTACTGATAAAATCCGCTGTCTTTTCCCATGCCACGCAATCGAGGAAAGAAGCACCGCTGTCCTTGCCGGGCTTGTCGCAAGCAATGCTAAAGGAACATACACCCTTGCCAGTATTAGTCCGGCGCAGTTCCGGGTCTTTGGTCAATCGTCCAATGATAACTACATGATTCAGCATAATTAAAAACTCCATTTCTTATAAATCAATTTTTCTCTAGTCCAATTTGGATATTTGCTTTTCAAATAATTCTCGGTAAATGCTTCGATTGTTCTGCGGTCAGAACCTTGGTCATACATTCTGTGACACCTTGCACACATGGTCACGATGTTTTCCTCGATTCCTAGACCACCTTGACTCCTGCGGATGAAATGACTATTGGGCATTGCGAAACCGCTACCGCAAATAATGCACCTGCCACCATCTCGCTCCCATACAATGTCTTTGACCTTTTTGGTAATGTCGCAGGCTTTGGCTCTTTTGGTTTTCATTTACTCACCCCATTGAGAAAGTAAGCTATTTAATTCTTCCGGTGATCTAGTTTCTATGTTTTGCTGTCGGCACTCCTGGGTCACAAATTCCGTCAAGCGGCTCATTTGCGCTCTGTCATAGGTTGATGAACCATAGTACAGAACAACATTGGTGCATCCGTCAATCTTGCTAGGGAAAGTATCTGTCTGCCAGCCAATGCCGTTTCGTTCCCATCCCTCACACAAGGATTGAACCGCTTTGTCTTGAACACATACTGTGTCACTATTGCCGCCAATTTCCTTGATTGCCGATCTATAAATCTCCGTCTTAGGGATATTCAATTTCTCGGCTAGTTTTGAAATAAGCACCCAACAATAGGCATTACAATCTAGTGACCGCTTTTGTTTGAATTTTGCGACTTTAATGGTCAGCTTTTCCTCGTTATGTAGTTCGTCTACCATCTGCAATGCCGGCATTTTCTCATTCAGTTCAAAGGTGACAATAGGATGTCCAGTTGCAGTAAAGCCGACCATATATGTTAGCTTTCCGGTTAGCTCAAACACCTTCGCTCTCCTTCTTTTGCTTTTGTTCTTCTTCCCACTTAGGGTCTTGCCAAATGTAGCAGGTCTTTTTGCTCTTTTTGTTGCGGATTGCCAGTGCTACAATCTTTTTCTTTTCAATGACAATCTTCTGTACCTCAAAAGAATCAAAGCACCGCCACTTGCCGCCATACTCTTTGAGAGAGGTCAAATCTGCCGGCTCAATCTTGATGTTGGGAGCAGTATAAAGCTCTCTGCCAATGCCCCAATTAAAGCAAGCTCTTTTGAAAGAATCAGAAGCAAGGCCCTTTTCCTTTTCTGTATTGGACTCGGTGCCGGTGTCCTCTTTACTGATCCACTGCTGTTTCTCCTTATCCCAAAGGGAAACAATGCAGTTTGCGTTATCTCTTGTATGGCTACGCATCCAACCAAATTCACCCACAGTTTCGTCCAAAATGGTTTGGTCGCATCGAGCATCTTTGTAGAGCAGAAGATTGACTCCCCACTCATTCGTTTGTGCAATACGGACCTCAATTTCGTCCGCTCTCAAATCTCTAAACATACACATTAGTCATTCTCCTTATTTTCAAAAGTCAAAGGGCAATAAAAGCCGATTGTGTGTTTCGGTGCAAGTAAAATCTCGCCTGTCTTGTTACATCTTGTCCGGTCTAATTGGTAGTCCTTAGATAGAAATGGACACCAATGGCAACAAACATCGTCCTCAGGGAATCCGATCTCTGCCGTTGCCTTTGTGTAGAACGAAACACCGTTAGAAAAATCTCTCATTCGCTATCACTCTTTTCTTTCTTTTCTGCTTGCTTCTCCCAATACAGAGCGGAATCCTCGTCCTTGAACAGCACTCGCAGGATTTCCAGTTTGGTTGTATTGGTAAGGTGGGCATCAATCACAGCACATTGTGCATACTTGTAAAGTTCACTCGTTTTCATATTTTTTACTCCTTTTCATTCATAGCCATTGGCATAATCTTCGGTTGATTTTCTATACTTCTTCTTGAAACATTCCTCGCAGAGAATTTCATCGTCTGCTTCGTAGTACCATTCGTCATCAATTCTCTTTTTGCACTTGGGATTCTCGCATACTGGAAGTCTAGCTTCGTATCTTGCTTGCTCTGCATCCCATCGGTTGAAATCGCCCAAGGGGTCACCGCTACGGAAATAGCTCATTTGCTTGCCACCTTTCCAAACCACATTCCCAGGCGCACACAAGCCGCACACAAGGCAATAACAGAAACGGACACCCACAATGCCGGGTGGATTAAACCGCTCGTTCCGGCCAAAGCAACAGCTCCACCGACCACGGCATCAAAGAGAATGCGATTTGCATTTCTCTCCATTTCTCTCTTGAACAAGGCTTTTTCTTCCTTTGCCTTTTGTTGCATTTCAAGTCTGCGCTTGGTTCTCATATTCAGCCGGGCGCACTCAATAACTTCCGTATCAACGAAAACACCCATCATTTTTGTGCCTTTAACTGTCATTAAACCTTTTTTCATTTGTAGTACTCCTTATGTAGTTCTTTAGAAACTGAATCAAAATGTCTATGTACTAGGACTAAAACTTCCGGGGTATCTCGCTCGACCATCCAATCTTCCGGCCTTAGCCTTGCTTTTGCGATCAGCTTGCGCTGTTCTCTAGTGGGTTTCTTTCCGTGTTTGATATTGCTCACCATCCAATTCGTATTTAATTGCGACTCCCTCTTGCTCGGCATATAGGGAAATAAGCAAAGCAAGCAAGTCTTTTCCGTTCGGTTTCATTTTTGCTCACTCCTTGATGCCCAAAATCTCACGAATTGCCGTTACGATCTTCGGTGCGTTGCGCTGACCAGTAAGAATCTTGTACATATAGCTACTATCCACGAACAGACCAGTCTTTGCGGAAATTTCATCCTCAAGCCGCTTCTGTTCCTTACCCATACGCAATAATTCCGTCTTTACGCACAAACCGAAATCCGAAAATTTGCTATTATTCACAAAAAGTACCTCCTTCCGTTCGTTTTAGTTGACGAGTACGGAAAGAGGTACTATAATGAAAGTGCCAACAAACATACAAAGTACGCAATTCCGTTCCCGTATGTGCCTATTGTAGTACGCTATTGCGTACCTGTCAAGTACATTTGGGCGTATTTTCGTACTTTTGTTGTTATGCACAAAAAAGGAGGTTCGAAAATGTGTACTTTGTACGA
>JAEIGA010002210.1_pt1 | contig 31117 bp, 26 predicted proteins | sample 9270691 | NCBI WGS metagenome assembly JAEIGA01 (sample SAMN17057246, study PRJNA624740) | gut metagenome | biome: biome; isolation source: fecal sample | host: Bos grunniens | place: China: Xizang | collected 2019
AGGAGTTTCCTCTTTGCGTGCGCACGAACCGAACACCCAAAGCTTTTCGGCTTTGTGCGCCCTTGCGACAGCGTAAATCTCATCGCGCTTCGCCCGTATCTCGTCAAGCATACACATACTGATATTTCATCCTTAATTTGCCGTTATTATACTCCTTTTGGCCGCATTGCGCAAGTCGCGCCCTCCGACTTATCTTTAAATTTCGCCGCGGATCGTAAAAATTCGCGAAATAAGCTCAATCATCTGGAGTTAGGAGTCAGGAGTTAGGGATTAGGGGGCAGGGGTTAGTGGTTAGTCGTTAGTCACTAGTCGTTAGTGGTTGGTCGTTAGCGGTTAGTGCCCCGCTCGCGCTTTGCGCGTGAATGTTCATGGAGATAACGTTTTTGACAGGATTTACAGGATTAACGGGATTTTATTACCACTATAATCTTGTAAATCTTGTTAATCCTGTCTGAAGTTATAGGCAAGCGGTTAGTCGTAGAAAGGAAGTAAGAAATGTTTGAATGTTAGAATGTTAGAATGTTAGAATGTTCGAATGTTTGAATAAAATAAACACTCTTCCCTTTTCCCTATTCCCTGTTCCCTCTAAACTCTAAACTCTAAACTTTCTAAACCTCCCAAACCTCCTAAACCCCCATTCCAACATTCCAACATTCAAACATTCTAACATTCTAACATTCCAACATTCTTACTTAAACTCAGTTCGCTCTGTAGGCGCGAGAACCTTGATAGGCTCATCATTACCAAAAGCCTCAATGTTGACAAATGAACTGTCGCAGACGGGCGCATTAATGTAAACCGCAGCGCCTCCCGCCGATTTCACGTTCTTTACATTGATATTATTCATCTCGCCCATTTGCACAGGGCGAACCCTGCTGTAATGAGCATCGCCTATACGTATAACCGATTTCGAGCGCTTTAAATTATTTTCTTTCGTTTCGGTTATATTTTCAATGACAATGTGATGAATCTTAATTCCGTCGGCGCAAAGAAGACGCACGATGCTGTGGCCTCCAGAGCACTTCGTGCGGATGTTCCTTATTGTGACGTTGTAGATATCGTCTGCCTCGCCCAAATAATAATTCCCGCCAATCTGCATACCGCATTTTCTCATGACTCCAGGCGCATCGCGAAGAGCCGTCAGCGCTACCGTATCATCGCCCGTCATACCAGAAATATTTTCAATGAGAATGTCGTGACATCCCTTGCGAAGATCTATGCCGTCTTGATTGTACATGGCATTGCTTGAATTAAAATGTATATCGTGCAGATAACCATCACTGCAGCGCTCCTGCGATATCGCCCAGCATTGCGTCTCATCCATAGAAAAGCCGCCTATTTCATACTTTACGACATCACAAAGCAAAATTCCCACAGAGCGCCATCCGTTCGGATCTCCCGACCGGCGCGGAAGATAATGATTGCGCTTGCCTCCGCTCAATGAAGCTCCGTTTCTCCCTAAAATCCGGATGTTGCGATTCGTTCTGCAATTTCCCTCCTCAGCCCCCATGTTGCGTATGATATTATCCTGAACTCTGTCCGCGAGCTCTATCCGGCAGCCGTCCATCACAAACGTGAAATCATCCGGTAGCAGTATGGCTCTCGTCAAGCGCCAGACGCCGTCCGCAGACAAAGCGTTACGCCCGAGAATCAGCTCTTTAGAGCCGTCTTTGCAAGCCGCGCGTATGCGATTTTCGATTTCATCGGAATCTCGTGCGCACGGAGACTTCAAATGCTCATCAGCAAAGTCCATAAACTTCTGCCAGTCGTCATTGCGCAGTTTATGCGGCCCTTCATGACAATGATATCCGACGCGCTCAGGCACTTTATAAGCTTTGTAAATGTCGCGCGAGGCATCCGCAGCCGCCTCTTCCGCCTTCGGCCCAGCCCATGAATCCTCACTTCCGCTTGCAACGTAAAGAAGGCGAGGCGCGATAAGACGCATAAGATCGTCAGCATCACACTCAACTTCAGCATCGCGGTCGATCCACGATGTCATCGCCGGGCAAAACCAGTTCGGAAAATGCTTGAGGATGTCCTTAAACTTCTCCGCCTTGGGGTCCTTGGCTCTTCCAAGGCGGGCTCCGCCGCAGCCAGAGCCGTTTGATATCACCATCGCAAAACGTTCATCCTGCGCTCCCGTCCAAAGCGCTGTCTTGCCGCCTCTACTGTGACCGAGGACGGCTACGCGCGTAGCGTCAAGTTCGGGTCGGGTCTCGATCCAATCCATCACCCGGCTGTTGCCCCAGGCCCACGCACCGATCGTACCCCACGAATTGGGCTTGCGCGAAACGTTCAGATTATTTTTATCTCCCGTCGCCACATATGAAATGATCCCGAGAGGCCAGCGCTCGAGAGAAGACCACACGTCGACGTTAGGACATACGTCATTGCCGTTCCATCTTACATAGGCGTAACCACGTGACGTGATCATGTTCGTCGGAATGTTCGCATATTCCTCCTGCGGAAAATCTGGCGCTTTTCTTCCTCCGCGATGATCCATAAACAAAAACACCGGCACCGGGTTTTCCGCGCTCGCCCCTTTGGGCAGACAAAGCGTTATGTTGATCTTAAGCCCCGCCTTTTCAAAAACGACGGCTCTGTCTTCAATCTTCTGATCGTCAAGTTTTCCTATGGGAGTTACGCCGAACTGATTATCCTCAAACCACTTCAGCGTCTTGGCGCGTTTGCCGAGTTCCCACTCCTTGACGACTTTGGAAATCCCCTGCCAATGTCGCTTGGGAGTGTTTTCTCCCGAACCGGCACGAACGGAAACGGCGGGCGAGGGAGTTGTCGAAGACAAAGAAACTTGCACGGCCATTGCCATGAAAACGGATACTGCAACAGATGTTTTCATATTAGGATATTCCTTATTTTCTTAAACCTCAGGTTTTATCGCGGCATGCTCCCTAAGAGCGGCGCAGACGTCAAACGAATCGGGGTTGACCCAATCGAACGGAAATGTGCGGCACTTGTCCGGCTTTACTTCATGTATCATACAGCGGTTGTCCGGCGTAAGATAAACGCAAGAGCCGTCTTCGCGGCTCTTGAGGATAAGCCCCTTGCGGTCGGGAGAGACCTCCGTCTCGTTTTCAATAAAAGCCGCCTCGCTCATGTGAAGCGAGACTGCTATGCGCGAAATCTCCGCGTCGGAAACCCGCACTATACCATCCTTTATGCGGCAGCATGCTCCGCACTGACGGCAGACAAAACTATCCTTAGCGACCAATTGCCTTACGGTAACGGGCGATAAGCTGATTTGTCGAGCTATCGTGCTTCATTGAGGGCTTCTCGGCGACAAGATCAGAAAGAACGCCCTTAGCGAGAACCTTGCCAAGCTGAACGCCCCACTGGTCGAAGCTGTAGATGTTCCAGATTATGCCCTGCACAAAAACCTTGTGTTCGTACAAAGCGACGAGAGCGCCGAAAGTTTCAGGCGTGAGCTGATCGGTAAGAAGAGTGTTTGTTGGGCGGTTCCCCTCGAATGTCTTGAACGCCACAAGCTCCTCGGGGACTCCCTCGGCGCGGCATTCGTCGGCGGTCTTTCCGAAAGCGAGAGCCTCTGTCTGCGCAAAGAAGTTCGCCATCAATTTATCGTGAAGATCGCTTATCGGATTGTGCGTCTTCGAGCAACCGATAAAATCGCAGGGGATAAGGCGGGTGCCCTGGTGGATAAGCTGATAGAACGCGTGCTGACCGTTTGTGCCAGGCTCGCCCCATTCAATCGGCCCGGTAGCGTACTCGACTTCATTGCCGTCGCGATCGACGCTCTTGCCGTTAGACTCCATGTCCATCTGCTGGAGATACGCAGGGAAGCGGGAAAGATATTGGTCATACGGCAAAACGCAGTAGCTCTCCGCCCCGTAGCCGTTGGAATAGAGAATGCCGAGAAGCGCGAGAATAACGGGCATATTCTTCTCAAACTTCGCTGTGCGGAAGTGCTTATCCATCTTCCAATAGCCCTTGAGCATCTTGTCGTAATTCTTGCGACCGATAGCTATCATGAGCGATAGTCCAATAGCCGAAGGAAGAGAATATCTGCCTCCGACCCAATCCCAGAAACCAAACATGTTTTTAACATCAATGCCGAAAGCTGAAACTTCATCGGCGGCCGTGGACACGGCGACAAAGTGCTTGGCGACAGCGTCCTTGGAGCCGAGCTTTTCGATAAGCCATGCGCGAGCCGCTTCAGCGTTCGACATCGTCTCCTGCGTTGTGAACGTTTTCGAGGCGACGATAAAGAGAGTCTCCTGAGCCTTCACTTCGCGCAGCGCCTCAGCCAAATGGGTCGAATCGACATTTGAAACAAAATAGAATTTAAGGTTGCGCTTGGCATAAGGCGTAAGCGCGATATTCGCCATGACGGGGCCTAAGTCGCTGCCGCCGATACCGATATTGACGATGTATTTAATCTTCTTGCCGGTATAACCTTTCCACTGGCCTTTTCTGACCGAATCGGAAAATTCTCCCATCGCGTCGAGAACTTTGCGCACTTCGGGAATAACGTCCTTTCCGTCCACAAGAACTTTGGCGTCCTTGTCGCAGTTGCGAAGAGCTGTATGAAGAACGGCTCTATTTTCCGTGACGTTTATCTTCGCCCCGGTAAACATTTTTTCAATCTCTTCTTTAAGATCTGACGCCTCCGCCATCTTGACGAGAGCTTTCATTACCGACTTGTCGATTCTGTTCTTCGAATAATCGAGCATCCATCCCGCGGCTTCCACCGTAAACTTCTCAGCGCGGCCGGGGTCTTCAGCGAAGAGTTCCTTGATCGTCTTGCGGCTTGAAGCTACCATCGCCTCATCAAGAGCCGCCCACTTCATATCGTTGTTCATTTTCTTAATATCCCTTTGAATTGTTGTTAAAGTATTCCGTCGGTGGCTTCGGAAATCTTCTTCTCCAAAGCCGCCTTTGCCATCGAAAACTCCTCGCTTTCGAACGGCTTGTCGTTCCAGTCGATGAAAGCCTGCTGAAGGTCAAGGAAGAACTTTCTCGTCGCGTCCTTTTCAGGGAACTCGAAATCTCCGAGAAGAACCTTCTCCAGCACATCGAACATTATCTTCTGACGTTCAACGCTTGTCGAGGCGTCAGCCTCCGAAAACGCATTCTGCTGAAGATATACCGCGTCGAGAAACTCCGCCTTAAGATAAGTCGTAAAATCGCCAAGCGACGTACCTTCCTCGCCAACGACCTTCATCATCTGGCCGATTTCGCTGCCCTTTCTCAAGATGGCGCGCGCGGCCTCTACACGAGGCTGCTCAATGACGGAATTGTAGTGGCTCCAGCTGTCGAGCGGGTCAATCGCAGGATAGCGCCTCGCGTCGGAGCGGGCGCGAGAAAGCCCGTGAAAACCGCCCACGACCTTGAGCGTGGCCTGCGTAACGGGCTCGTCGAAATTGCCGCCAGCGGGAGAGACCGTTCCGCCGATCGTCAAAGACCCGACCGAGCCGTCTCTCATTCTAACTCGCCCTGCTCGCTCGTAAAACGCTGCTATGCGCGACTCAAGATACGCCGGAAACGCCTCATCGCCGGGAATCTCCTCAAGACGCCCCGAAAGTTCGCGCATCGCTTGCGCCCAACGCGAAGTAGAATCGGCGAGCACCAGCACATTGAGCCCCATCTGACGGAAATATTCCGCAAGCGTCACGGCCGTATAAACTGAAGCCTCACGCGACGCAACAGGCATTGATGATGTGTTGCAGATTATGATCGTGCGCTTCATGAGCGATTGACCGGTCTTGGGATCGGTGATTTCGGGAAACTCCTTCAAAGTCTCCACCACTTCGCCCGCACGCTCGCCGCAAGCCGCAGAAATGACTATATCGACCTTGGCGTATCTGGCGGTAGTCTGCTGAAGAACGGTTTTACCCGCGCCGAAAGGTCCGGGAATGCAGTAAGTTCCTCCGACGGCCACCGGGAAGAACGTATCAATCGTGCGCACGGTCGTCGGAAGAGTTTCCGTCGGAGCCAAACGCTCGGCGAAACATTTAACCGGCACTTTCACCGGCCAGCGCTGCATCATCTGAACATTCTTTTCATTGCCGTTTTCATCAACCAGCGTAGCGATATCTTCAACGACCGTATAGTCGCCTTCGGGAGCTATCGACTTGAGTTTCCAAACTCCGCGCAACGCAAACGGCGCCATGATCTTATGCCCGGGCATCGTTTTATTGTCGAAAATGCCTTCAGTAACCCATCCTAGAACATCGCCTGCCTGAATCCGCGAGCCTATTTCCGCTGTCGGATGAAAATCCCACTTTTTATCGCGCGGCAGCCCCGGCAGATATATGCCGCGCTGAAGGAAGAATGACGCATCCTTTGATATTTTAGCCGCCTCATTCGCAAGATCCGCAAGCGGATTTTGAAGCCCGTCGTATACCTGGGCGAGCATACCAGGGCCAAGCTCCGCCGCAAGAAGTTCACCCGAGAACTCGACCTTGTCGCCGATAGCCAAATCTGTTGTCGCGTCAAAAACCTGCATATCGCAACGCCCCGAGCGAACGCGCACGATTTCAGCCATCAGTCTTTTGCCATCTACATGGGCGTAGCCCACTTCATTTTGGGCGACAGCTCCCTCGAAGCTGACGGTAATCATATTGCCGTTGACCCCGATGATTTTTCCTGTGGTTGTCATATAAAAGCCTTCCTTCGGAATTTAGAACTTTTAAAGTTTTACTTCTGCCTCTGATGTTACCGCCTCAAGAACCTTCTCGCCCTTCTCTTTTGAAAGGGACGCTCTTTTGATGGCTATCTTAAGTCTGATGGCATAAGCATAAAGAGAGCCCTTGCCTAAAGGCGATGTGATATCAATAAGCTCGCCGGCCGCATCCCACCAGACGCGGTCTAAAAGCTCTTCGCGCCGCATCACACTCTTCTCCTGGAAGCACGCGAGAACGCGGTTTTTCCAATAAAGAGACAAAGTGTCCGACGGGCGGAAATATTTGGCCTCTCCCCCTCTGGCCTCAACAAGAGCGTTTCTTAGCTGCGCATCAAGATCAAGCCATCTCTTGGGCATTTTCAACGCCTCGCCGCCGGTAATTTCGGCGAACTGCTCCATTGTGAGCTGAGGCGCCGAGCCAAACTCAAGCGCCGGCAGGCTTGATACTATGTAGTCTATCGTCATTTAATGAGTTTGGCGAGTTCCGGTCTTAAACGCTTTGCAAGCTCAAGAGACAAAACTTCGCCTCTGTAAGAATGCTCCAAACGGCCGGCATCCAACCTGACGGTAAAGCCGCTGCCGATACTTTCGTCAATCGTAACCGTGAAGGAAGGATTTTCCGCCAAGAGAGCGACAAGGGTCTTTGCGAGCTTCTCGCCGCAGACAAACTCTCCCTTGCCGGAGATTTCCTCTATAGCTCTTTTTACGAGCTGAGTAACGCACTCTTCATCCGCAAGAGCCTTCTCGACATTCGCGACAAGAAGTTTTTCGAGTTTGGCGCTAAGAGCCTTCTCCACGTTAAGAACCGTATCGCGAGATGCCTGGGAAATCGTCTCCTCAGCGCGCTTTACATAATCGGACGCATCATCCTTTGCGTCGTTTCTTATCTTAAGCGCCTCTTCGCGGGCGGCCTTTACGATCGCGTCCGCCTTCTCCTGGGCCTGAGAAAGAATCTCCTTGGCCTTGGCTTCGGCCTTCTCTACGCCCTCACGGTTGATCTTTTCCAAAAGACTCTGCAAATCTTCCATCTTTAGACTCCTTAGTTTAAAGCGCCTTTACAATGCCGTCGAAAAATTCGTCGTATGTTTCAAACGCCTGAAGATCGGGATTATCAAGTTTTATCGACTCCGGCGCACGGAAGAGAAACCCTGCCTTGGAAGCGCGGATCATCGCAAGATCATTGAAGCTGTCTCCTGCGGCAATCGTCTCGAACCCGCATGACTGAAGAGCCTTCACAGTCGTAAGCTTCGACTTTTCGCAGCGCATCTTCCACCCGGTAATTTTTCCCCCTTCGCCGACTTCGAGAGAATTGCACATAAGCGTGGGCAGCCCGAGCTTTTTCATCAAGGGCTTTGCAAATTCACTGAACGTATCGGAAATAATGACCGTCTGGACACGATCTCTGAGTTTATCAAGAAACTCCTTCGCCCCTTCAAGCGGCTGAATCTTCTCGATGACGGCCTGTATCTCTTCAAGCCCAAGCGAATGCTTTTCCAAAAGGTCGAGCCTGTAGCGCATGAGCTTGTCGTAATCTGGCTCATCACGCGTTGTGCGGGAAAACTCCGGTATCCCGGTTTCATTGGCGAATGCAATCCATATCTCCGGGACAAGCACGCCTTCAAGATCAAGACAGACGATATTCATTTTAGTACACCTTAACGTAAGTCTCCTTGCGCAGACGACTCATCCACGCATCATACATTTTTTTTGCTTTCTTTTCAATAACCGCTCGTTCAATGTCATCGTACGCTTCCAAAAAAGATCTCTTCACGCCTCCTGTTTCATCCTCTTTGCGAAGAAGAAAATTCCAGCCGTCGATTTCCACCCACTGACCGATGGTACCTCTGGGCATGGCCGCGATTTCCTTGCAAACGGCGCTGTTGAAAACCTCCTCGCATTTTACATCTTTCCAAAGGCCGCCCTCGGCCGCGTGACTGTCGGCCGAATAGCGCTTGGCAAGCTGCGCGAAATCGATGTCTCTGAGCATCGCCCTTATTTCATCGCGCTTTGAAGCGTCCTCGGGCTTAAGCAGAATGACTGAAACAGTCACTCTCTTCTCTGCGGAATATTTTGAGGGATTCTCCTCGTATTCTTTTCTCATTTCCGAGGGGCTCGCCTGAGCGTTTTTATCAATGACGTTCCAGCGCATGGCGGCGACAATCATATCCTCTTTCATTTTCGCCGCCCATTCCGGATATGAAATCTTCTGCATGGCCAACGTGGCCATGAGTTTGTTGCGGTCGCCGCCGAAAGCTTTCTTGATGATCTCGCGTATGCGGTTTTCGATGACCCAGTTCTGCATCGTCATCTTCGACTCAAGGGCCGCTTTCAATATGAGCTTGTGGTCGATCATCGCTTCAAGGACTTCGGCGTATTTTTCTGCGCCTTCCCCCCTGCGCTGCATTTCATTGACAACGTCGCTTTTTAAAATCGTCTCTGTTCCGATTTTAGCCGCAAGCGCATCAACCTCAAGCGCCGCCGCCCTAAAGAAGGCGGCGACGGCGAGAAACATAACGAAGAATCTATTCATCGTTTTCATTAAAGCATCGCGGCAATAGCGGCGCCGACCATCGGCGCATCGTCAACCTGCGGAGTAATGACATAATGAATATTGCGGCGCTTGACGAGCATGTCGTCGAGCTCCTTCTTCACCGTATCGGCGAACGCGATCGCGCGCGTCTTGTAGTAGGTCGAGCCGTCGGCGTTGATCGCGATCGGCTCGGACGCGTCGGCGCCTTCGCCTGACTTGATGCAGAACGCGGCGAGATGGATCGCCGTCAAAACGGCCGCACGCTCAAACACAGGAATGCCGAGGCGGCGGGCCATCTTCGCATCGTCCGCATCGGCGAAAATCGTATCGAGCGGATTGTCGCGACCTTCCTTGCGGAACGAAGCGCAGAAGTTGTCGAAATCCATCGTCTCAAGAGAGCCGAGCCCGCCGATGAGAGAGGCGGCCTTCGCCGAGAAGAGACCTTCCTTGGCGGCAGCCTTGTAGACTTCGAGACCGACCGCGCCGAGATAGCCGCCCGCAATCATCTTTTCGAGAGGATTGTGCCCGGGGTCCATCTGCTTTGCATCCATCGCTTCGTCAAACTTCGAGCGCGAAAGCTTATCGAACGAACCGGACTCTGCGTTGATGATCATCGAGCCCGCACTGTCGAGACCGGGGACCTTCGTGATGTTGACGTTCTTTTCGACATAGGCCGTATTCGTGCCGGTGCCGAGAATAAAGCCGATGTACGAAGAATACGTCTTATCACCTTCGACAGCCTTCGCCGCGAGAAGTGTGGCGACAGTGTCGTTGACGATGGCGATTTCGCCGCCGCCCATGCGCTTTAAAAGCTCCTTGCCGACATACTGACCGACGATGGAAGGCGCACGGATGCCCTTCGTCCAGCAATTAAGCTTCGCATCGAGCTCGGGCGTGACATCGGCGTTGTAGGAGAAACACCAGCCGAACTTAGAAACCGTGGCCTTGTCTTTAACGCGGTTGAGTTCATCCGCAAAGGCCTGATAAAACTCTTCTTCTGTTACATCGCTCTTAGCTCCCGGCATCGGCTGATTCTTCTTATCTTCAATCGACGGCGGAATCGAAACAATCGCCGAGCGGAAGTTCGTGCCGCCCGCGTCAAGAACGGCGGCTTTCGAACCCTGAGGAATCTTGCCGTCAACACCGACGTACGCGGGAATCATTCTAAGCGAAGACTCTTCGCCCTTAAGTCCCTTTTCCATTTCGCTGAGGAATGTAGCAATCATCCCTTGGCGATCAATGTCGCTTGCCATTGTAAAACCATTCGCCTGCAGAAACTCTTCAGGTGTCATTTCAGTAATCCTTTCACTAGTTGAAGCCAATCTTCGTTTGAGAGCTCCTCCGCCCTCGCCGTAGATTGTATCAAATCTTTGAAAACGCTGCCAAGTTGCTTACGGCGATGCTCGAAGGCTTTCTTGGCCAAACTGTAAAAAAGTTCGCGTTCTTCGGCAGAAAGTCCAACATTTCTATCATGGCGGACAAGTTGCACTACACTCGAGCCTATCTCGGGGCGCGGCCAAAAGCAACTCGCCGATACCTTGCGCAGCACCTTCACATCATAATCAAGCTGCGCCCAAACGCCGGCTAAACCTCGTGTTTTCGACCCTTCCCGCGCCGCTAACCTGTCTGCAACTTCCGTCTGGACAAGAACCGTCATTATGGGAAAAGTTCTTTTCTTCACATACTCAAGAAGAATTCTCGTTCCCGCCTGATACGGAAGGTTGGAAACCATCGAAGTATAAGATTTATCAACCTCGTATTTAAGGGCATCGGCAGAGACGACAGTCAAATTTTCGGGATTTCCAAGCGATTCTTTAAGCCGGGAAGCGAGAACCGGATCTTTTTCTACGGCTGTAACGCGCGCGCCGCGACGAAGCATTTCCTCCGTCATGACACCAAGACCAGGGCCCACCTCCAAAACATCATCTCCGACAAGCCCAGCATCAACTATCGCTTCTAACTGATTACGGTCAATGAGAAAATTCTGCCCTAAGACCTTGTTGGGGTGGAACTCGTTTTCTATGCACCATGACTTTACCTGACTAGGGCTTGTTAAATTCATTTCCTGTCACCCTCTTTATCTATTGTCACCGCATCAACAACGCGGTCTATTACACTGACATATTTCCACTCGGGCTTATCGCTAGAGCCTGTCAACTTGAACTCCAGCAGCAATTTCGAAAACACCCACGTAATGGGACGCACGATTTTCGCCATTACGGATTTATCGCGCATAAATTGCGTCTGAACCGTAAAATCAAGCTTATCGTTGACAATATCAAATGAACCGTACATCTTCATGGAAAAAAGCCCGCCCTCAATATATATGCCGTCCGTTTTCAAAACCCCGTTTTCAATGACGTAATCTATCTTAGCGTCCGTCCTGTCCGTCACATACGCTACTCCCGGCACTTTATCGGCCAGTAGTTCTATAAGCCCGATAAAGCCTTTCATTCTCATCAGCTGGCCGTTCTTGATTTTTATATGACCAAAACCGTTCATAACCTCGTAATTGTTGGTCATCGATCTTGGAAAGCGGAACTGAAGCTGCCCCTGCATTAAACCGTAAACCTCATTATCAACATATTCCTCCGGGAAACCCGCTATTTTCAAAATATCCGCCACCGGCAACTCCGATTTGGCGTCAATATCAACGACATTATAAAAATTCGTGCCGGTTACCGTAATAACGCCAGAAAGATCCTTGTTCGCTACAGTCGTAGCCTGCACAGGCCCGATTACAGTTTTATAATTAAGGCAATCATTGCGAGTATAATTGTGAAGATGAATCTTGCCGTCGGCCTTTGCCATATGCACGGTATTATATCTGCACTGTGTCGGGTGAAGATCAAGCCAGAGATCCAAATCTGAATTCATTAAGTTAACCTGCCATCTGCAAGATGCCTTAACCGGCTCAAGGACATCCGTAAAACTATCCATATACGGCAACGCCACGGGTACGTCTATAACCTCAAGCATGGGCCTTATATGCGACTGTTTCGCAAAACCTTCGACTTCTCCGTGCACAAGCTGATTTTCGATATCGCAGACACAGTGGCCCGTTATCGACAAGTTCTCCTCTCTTTCAGGCCACTTGATGAAAATATCCTTTACCTCTATCTTCTTTTGCGACAACAGCACGTTCGCCTGCATATAATCGAACTTGACGCCAAGTATATTTGAAGAGTCCAGCCTGATGCTGAAAGGCTTCAAATCGCAAAAAGTAAAATCCACGTGATTATTGCGCTCTTTATTCTCCGGCGAATAATACCCCTCCGGCAATCGGGCATACACAAGACCAGAGGCGTTTAACCGGCGACGGATAACATCTATCGAAATCGAATCGGCCCTTACGATCGAACCGAACATGTTCGTGGCGTTTTTATCATAAAGCCTTAAGCCTTCGACAGAAACTCCGTATCTGAAACCGAGCGTAGCAGAATCTACCGCAACAACAAGATTCGTCGGCAGGTACTTTTCAATTGATTGTGTAATCCACTGACCTGGAATTTTTTGCTGTCTGAAAAAAAGAGAGCAAATAAAAACACAAAGAACGATGAACAACCATTTCACCGTTCCAGTTATAAATTTAAGAAATTTTTTAGTCCACTTCATAACACCCCGCTTGGCAGCCCCTAGGAGAGTCGAACTCCTCTTTCCTGGATGAGAACCAGATGTCCTAGCCGATAGACGAAGGGGCCGTGCGTTATTGGTGCACCCGGTGGGATTTGAACCCACACACCTTGCGGCACCAGAACCTGAATCTGGCGTGTATGCCAATTTCACCACGGGTGCTACAGGGGCAAATTATACCAAATTTTTATGATCTGCGTCAATACGCCATACAACCCTTTAGGCAGCGGCTGATTCGAGAGGAATTTTTGATATAATATTGGGCAACTTAACTCCCTGCGGACAGGATGCGTATCTCAACGCCTCGAGTTGAAAAAAAACAAACAAAATGAGGTTTGCAACGAAATGAATGCAGACAAAAAATTAATTATAATGCCTTGCCTTGACATGATTAACGCTCGCGTGGTCAAAGGCGTGAATTTTGTAAACATCAAAGACGCAGGCGATCCCGTGGAATGCTGCAAGGCCTATTGCAACGCAGGTGCAGACGAGCTTGCTATGTTGGATATCACCGCCACCGTCGAAGGCCGCGCGACAATGCTCGAGGTCGTAAGGAAAGTGGCCGATGCCGTAACCGTCCCGTTCACGATGGGCGGCGGAATTTCCTCCGTAAAAGCGGCCGAGGAGGTTCTTAATGCCGGCGCCGACAAATTCTCAACGTCTTCCGCCGTATTCCGTTCTCCCGACATGATCGGCGAAATGGTTAAGGAATTCGGGCAAGATAAAGTAACAGTCGCGATTGATGTCGCCCAAAATACGGCGATGCCTTCAGGGTATGAGGTATTCATCGACGGCGGACGCACCGCGACGGGAACGGACGCCATCGAATGGACCAAACGCGTAAATGACTATGGAGTGAAAACGATCCTCCCGACGTCAAAATCGACAGACGGCGCGCGCACAGGCTACGATCTTCCCCTTATAAGGAAAATCCGCGAAATTACAGACGCGAACATCGTCGCCTCCGGCGGCGCGGGAACATTAGAACACTTCGCCGAGGCGGCCGAGGCCGGCGCCAACATTCTGCTGGCGGCGAGCGTTTTTCACTTCAATATCATCCCTATTCCCGAGCTTAAGGAATTTCTTAAATCACGCGGCTTCAGCGTCTCGTAATTTAACGTGTCCAGACACTTGTGCCGGCTTCAAGCCTTGACGGGTTTATTTTATCTCCCGGCACCAACTTCCCCCGAGTCACATAATATGTGTCGGGGGAATTCCATTTATGCCCCGCCAGCTTTGACGCGGAAACGCCCTTTACGACGGAACCTCTAAGTTTCCAGCCGCCTGATTTAAGTTGCGCGATATTGGCAGGTTTGGACTTTGCCGTTTGAACCGAAGAGGTATGTCGCGGCGACGGTGTTTTCACAGGCGAGGAGATAGCGTGTTTCGGACTCGGTCTAGATGATGGAGGAGGCGACTTTGAAAATATTCCTCCCAACCAGCTTTTCTTTGCGGTCTGAGAATTTACCGGCGCGCCACCGACTTTGCCGACCATAGTATCGGTTCTGCCGTACAAGACCCCTTGAAGATACCTGTCTCCCTGAACAAGCCGCCCCGCACGCTGATCGGGATCGAAGGCCGGGCGCGATTTCAAATCAAGAAAGCGACGCACCGACGGCATCGCAAAAAGCATGGCGCAGCGCTTGCGTCCACGGTGTTTGCACCTATGCCATTTATTGGGCGCTCCGTAAGCGACATGGCAATGGCAGACGACGCGGTCGTCCGAAAGCCGGTACATCGACTTAAGTTCCTTGACCAAATCCCGTATCGCCGCCAGCTGCATCGTCCCCATAGGCTTATTGTGATAGCCGACACACTCAATGCCGATGGAGAATTTATCGACATCTTCCTTTCCACGCCACATCGAGCGCCCCGCATGGAACGCCTCTTTGTCACGGTCGATGATTCTGTATACGGAGCCTTCCTCCGTCACGCAATAATGAGCTTCGCCTCGATCAGAGAGTTTGTTAAGCGAACTTCGCGCTGGCGCCTCTGTAGTATGCAAAACAATAAGTTCAGTGGAAGAGCGTATTTTACGCTCCGGGTTTCGAGGACTGCGATAACGGTTGGAAGCCTCTATCGCGAAAAGTTCAAGCGGCAACAAAACAGCAGCGCCCAAAACGCATAAAAGCCATTTCGCAGCTCTCACTTTAAACTCCCCGTTCATTCTTTTGCATCCGAAGGGAGCAGACTTTCAACGCTTATTCCAGCGGCCGCGGCGAGAACCATGCCGTAATTGACGATTGGAACATCAACAGAATTTGATAGAGCTATGCGCCTTAAGACTTCGCGCCGAGATAACATGCATCCGCCGCATTGGACAATCAAAGAGACATCGGATTCAACATTAAAATCTCCGCCGCTTGAAAAAACGAACTGAAGCTTTTTTCCGCTGAGCTTTTCCAACGCGCGAGGTATTTTAACAGTTCCGATATCCTGACAATGACGGCGATGGGTGCAGCCTTCAGCGATAAGAACCTTATCATTGTCTTTCAATTCACCTATCCGCTCAAGACCTCGCACATACGCGGCAAGATCACCTTTCTGTCTGGCGAAGAGAACAGAGAAACCCGTAAGCCGCACTTGAGGCGGAATTTTGGGGGCGACCTCGGCAAACGCCTGAGAATCCGTGACGACCAGATCAAAAACGCCAAGATCCCCCTGCAGAGAAAACGGCTGCCTTACCTCAGCTATCGCCCCTATGTCGAGGCACTCGCGGATCGCCTGAACCTGCGGCAAAATGAGACGGCCCTTGGGAGCGGACTGATCGATGGGACAGACAAAAAGAACCCTATCCCCTTTTTTAACAAGCCCATCAAGAAGCCCGGGGATTTCATCCTCTATCTTGCATTCGGCGATATCTTTTTTCAATTTCTCGACATCATCACCGCGCCTGTAGCGAAAGACTTTCACATTCAAGCGGGAACACTCTTTCATAAAGCGCTCTTCATACCCGCTTGCATCGGAAAAGCCATCCTCAACCCAAACAGCGATGTCGCATGTAGAAAGAACAGAAAGCGTTTTCTTTACGCGCTTAAGCCCCAGCACTCCTATATCATCAAGCCCCGCCGTATCTATAAGCATGCACGCTCCGAGCTGAGAAATCTCCATCGCTTTCGACACCGGATCTGTGGTTGTTCCGGCAACATCGCTTACAATCGCTATATCCTGAGAGGAAAAAGCGTTAAGAAGCGTAGATTTACCTGCGTTGCGAAGTCCAAAAAAACCAATATGAACGCGGCCCGCTTTGGGTGTCGAATTCAAATCAGCCATTTTCATCACTCCATAACAAAACGATCTTCACCGAGAACAAGCGGCCGACCGCGAAGAAACGCCCCTCCGTCCATACGGGAGCCGCCCTCGACTTTAACGTCAACGATCAAAAGCGCCGTATCGTGACACTTCACTACAGGGCCGCGTTTTTCAAGTCTTATGACAGTTCCGGGCGGAGCTTCTTTTTCTGAAGGCGATAGCTTGGCTATTTCTCCGCGCATAATGACGAGGCGGCCCGTATTGCCTTTTTTCCTGAAACGCTGCGGAAGAAACGTATAACAGCACGGCCACGGATTATACGCTCTGATTCTGCGCTCAACCTCAATAACCGGTGAATCCCAATTGATAAGACCGTCAGTCTTTTTCAGTTTTCTGACATACGTCGCATGCTCGTGATCCTGAGCCGCTTCCGGCGGAAGCTGATTCGACGACATAAGCTTGAGCGCCTTTGCAAGCGTAACGCCGCCAGCTATCGCCAAATCGCGCATGAGATCGCCGCCCGTCGTATCGGGATAAATAGGCTCAAAACTCTGCAACATGATCGGCCCGTCATCAAGCCCTATTCCCATGCGCATTACACTTACGCCTGTCATTCTGTCGCCGGCCTCAAGAGCGGCTATTACGGGAGAAGCGCCCCGATATTTCGGCAAAAGTGAAAAATGGCAGTTGACGCAGCCGAAAAGCGGCATGTCCAAAAGCGATTTTTTAAGAATCTGCCCGTACGCGACAACGGCGATAACATCAGGCCTCCATGCGCGGATACGATCAAGCGCCGACTGATCGTTGACATTTTCAGGCTTTATTATTTCTTTCAGCCCGCTCTTTTCGGCAAATTCGGCGCAGGCGCAGGCGGTAAGAGTTTTCCCACGCCCGGCCGGACGATCCGGCTGAGTGACGACGCCGACCACCTCAAGAGAAGCTTCGCGCAATATTGCGCGAAGACACTCCGCTGAAGCGGCAGATGAACCCATAAAAACAATTCTCATGCCCATATTGTATCAAATAATCCCCCAGCACTTCACCCCCATTAATGGGCCTGCCAATAAAAACTTACTTCCAGCGCGCCTTGTAGATCTTGGCACCGGGAAGTTTTTTATAATCGCGAATCTTGCCGTCTTCGCAAATCTCGATCGTATCGGTCCACCATTTAGTGCGGGCTGTAGTCACAAGATCCTTGCCGTCTTTGCGAGGGTCATAGGCCTTTACGTCTTTCTTGATGATGGAACGATCATCGAGAAAGACGCGCTTATCCATATCAAAGAACATCACCTTCTCGTGCGTCGTCAAAGCGAGAATGCGCGTCCCCGGCACCGGCCTTAAATCATGACCGTAGGTTACGCCCTTTTCGACAAGAGAATACGCATCTAACCGCTCCAAGAGAAACTTTCCGTCGGGCGCGCGCGAAATGGCGCAGGGCGTAAGCGAAGGCGTATCAAGGACCCAAAGAATGCCGGTCTTAGAATCCCAGTGAAGCCCATGAGGATTGTCGAACCAGAAAGCCGTAGAGTTCTGATCTTTGGGAGAAAGCGCCTTGTCGCCTTTTATGTCAAAAAGGTAAAGAAGCCCGGCGAAGTATTTTCCGCCTGTAGCAACTACCGCCACAACGTCATCGCCTACAAGCTCGATAGAGTGCGACATCATCTTATTAACGCCCCACGCTGTCGCCTTGCACGTATTGTAATCTATGACCGCCCAGCATCCGCTGCATGCGGCGACAAGAACCGACTTACCGTCTGCGGTAAACTTGCATTCAGCCAAATTACCGAGAAACATCTTGCGCTTGGAGGCGGGAATAACCGGATCGCGAGGCCCCGACCACGTCCACTTAGGCTCGCCGAGGCTATCGCCCGGAAGCGACGCGTCATATACTCTTATCGCCTGATCCCCGGCCTGATCGCAAACGATAATATCTGCAGCGGAAAGAGCGGTTACGCCAAAAACCGCGGCAAAGACAAATAAACAGCTTTTCATGGTTTACTCCTTAAACGGTACATCATCACTGAACCCAGCGGGCGCGGCGAATAGAAACGCCCTTAAGTTTTTTAAACGGAACAAACTTGCGCCCCCACAAGCGCTTCTCTAAAACATCGCCGCAGGAGCCGTCCTTCTTAGGCCTTACAAAAAATGCCTTGCCCTCGACATTCGCATCGTAGGAGGTGACCTGATCTACGGGAATAGTCGTACTGTTTCTGCACCAGGTCATTTTCTTAAGATCAATAAAGCGAACAACACCCTTCATACTGGCCGAAAGCACCGTGTTCGTGTATTTGGGAACAGGTCTTAAGTCGCACCCAAGCCCCGTGTCTCTGTCAACGAGAGAAATGATTTTAGCGCGGTTTAACGCAAAAGTCCCATCACTCGCCCTTGCGAATTTACATCCCGTCAACGCCCCGGCGTCAAGAACCCACAAAAAGGATTTACCATCTTCCCAATAAAGCCCGCGCGGCTTATCGAAAACAAAGCGAGAGGTCTTGCCGCCCTTCTTTGTGTTTATGATGAAAACGCATCCCGACGTGCTCTTATCATCACGACCCGAAACGGCAACCACATCATCGGCGATGCGTTCGATGCTGAAGGCCTCCTTGCCGCAGACTCCCCACGAGACGGCTTTTTTCTTTTCGCGATCTACAATGGCCCAGCCGCCCTCGCTCGCCGCAACAAGAATCTCCTTGCCGCCGGCGGCAGGCTTGGCCTCGCAATATGTAACAAAGTTTTTCTTGGCGGACGATGGAATGGAAGCGTCATTGGCAGCGCTCCATCCCCAGACCCGACTCCCCAAATTCACCGACTCGTCGCCTTCATCATAAATCGAGATATCTGACGAGACGACAAGAATCTCGCGGGCAAATAACGACGCAAACGCCGTCATTGAAATAACGGCAAAAAGACATTTCTTCATATTTGAGCTTTTCATAATCACCTTATCTTTATCTGACGATTATCTTCAACCCGGCTCCAGGCCACGAGCCTTCCTTAAAGACGATCCACACGTTATCAGGAATCGTTAAAGGATCAAGAGGCTCTTCGCCCTCCAACGTTAAGCTGTATGACGAAATGCCCTTGGTAAGACCGAACGGAACGGCGTCGCCGGAGCCGACATTACCGTCATTGAAGTTATCCCAATATGCCTGCTGCACGTCGGAGGAAAGTTCACTCCAGCGCGTGTAGTATTTGCTGTTATCTGCATCCCGCGCTTTCTTAAACTCTTTCCAGTAAATGTTCTTCGCGGCCATAATTCGCGTCTGATACAACTTAGCGGTTTCTTGACGCGCTTCAGGAACTGTTACCGCAAGAGCGGCTGTGCGCTTTACGAGCGTACCCGTAACCCACCCCGCCACATCATAGTTACGCACGGTGGTTGGTGCATCTTGGTTAAAAATTGTTCCAAAGGCAAATACACCTGGATTTTTTACAACTATATTTGTAATGGAAGATGGTGATGCTGCATAGGGATTATGAATAGCACTTCTTCCACTTTTAATTCCTGCATGCGGAACGCCAACGCCAAAGATAAGATTTGTAATATTAAATCCTTTAAAATAATCGTTATACTGATTATTCGACACATTCCATGTAAAGGCATTACCTGAACCACCAATTTCTAATTTTCCATCTTGAAGAGGAGTAGAACCGATTGAGCCAAAAGAGGTACTGCTCAAAGAATTAATAGCTTTAGGCAGCATCGGCCCCTCAAAAACAAGTTTACTGCACGTAGTAAACGAACTTGTCCCTACACTTGCAAGGTCATCTGAAATTCTAAAACTCGTTAACTTGGAACAAGACGCAAAAGCCCGATCCCCTATTGATGTAATTTTAGTTCCTTCTGGGTAATCACAAACTTCTAAACTTGAACATGTATCATAAGTCCTTGCCTGGATTTTTGTAATTGTATTAGGCCAATACAATTTCTTAATAGTTGTACACTTTGCAAATGGGGTTGCGGCAAGTGTTTGAGCATTCGCAGAGGTAGACCCTTTTACTTCTTTTATTACATATCCTTCTGGCAACTCAATCTTTCTAAAATTAAGCACCTCACCAGTACCTCGGTCACCAATCTTTTCCAACAGCCCGCTGGTTTTAGTTAGTTTAAAAACCCAAGGTATTCGATTCTCCCCCTCAGGAATTACAACATTCGACAGATCTTCCTCAATCGTACATGTTGTGCCATTATCCGTAACCGTCCACTCGGTATTTGGCGGCGTTGGTGCCTCTTCGGCAAAAAGAGACTGAACAAAAGCGATTGATGAAACCGCGATTACAGCGAATAATTTAGTAAATTTTGACATAACGCTCCCTTTTAGTGGTTATCAAATAAATTATATCGCATTATCGGATAAAATGCATTTGTAAATATTGCAACACCAATTAAATTATTTGCAACATCATCGCACACGTCTCGTAAAGCAACCCGCTCTTACGGTATTGTAATTGAAGTATCCGTCAGGAACATTACTACTATAGCGCGCTCAACACAGGAACTATCTCGGTACACAGAATTTCTGTCATTTCGCAAACCGGTTAAAGATCTAAATCAAATGACTCGTCCTGCCAATTATCACCTATTGCATCAGACCTTACATACGAAAAATCCTTTAACTCAAGAGCAGCTGCAACTCGCATGGGCATTGAGGAAAATCCTCGCTCTACCGAAAATGTATCTTGCGGCTGATAGACCATGACGGAAATTTCGTTATCTCCCTTTTTAAGCGAGATTTCCGCAGTTCGCATATCAAAAATCCCCGAACATGCCGGAGGCAGAACCGTTTTACCCATTAGACAGCATCGCGCTGTAGGAGAAGCGATCAATCGAAGGCGGGTCTTGCAGTCAGACTTAACGCGCACACTCCACACCAAGATAGCCGCATTGCCCGCTCTCCTCTGCGCATGCTTTGATATTTCGTATGTTCCATTCTTTGATGAAACTTCGCGAGGCGAAGAGCCTGCGGCTTTCTGGATATAGTTCTTTGATCCGTCAAACTTATAAAGCTCACGGGATTTCTTATCTTTCATCACAAGTTCCTGAGCAAAAGGCCCGTAGAGTTTCACGTGCTCTAAGGGAGTAAATGTTGAGCCGGCAAAAGGCGTCCATGACTCAAAATCGACTTTTGCATTCACTCTCGTCTTCAGAATCCGCTCGATCTCGTTGGGATTGAAACGCATTGCCACGACCGCTGGCATGGGTCTATGGAGATTAAACTGCGAATGAGCTATAACTACGGCTTCTCCAGTCTTTCGAATGTGAAGATTCGCAGATCCCGCCGTTGAGCCTTCGGCATAATTATGAATCAGTTTAGCTCTATAACCAGCCTTGGTGTCGCGCGAATAAAGTGCCTCATACGGCCCTATCCAGCCGCATATCTGTGAACCTTTAAGGAAAGCTGCGGTTATGCGCCCGTCCGCGAGAACTCCTACTGAATGTTCACTGCCGGAAAGTTCATCACAAACTCGAAGAGGCCCTGTCCACGTTTTCCCTTCATCTTTGGAAATGACGAAATACGCGGTGCCACCTCGTGTTCTCCAATCTGTGACGATGCAGCAGAGCTGCTTTTTATCGGGAGAGCGAAAAACGGTCGGCAGGAGAAAACTCATTTTATCCGCTTTAGCGATCAAGAAAGGCTTCTCCCACGTAAGACCACCGTCTTTTGATATCGACCCCATAATACTGTAATTTCCGCCGATGCCGTTTGGATTCTTTCCGCGCGAAAAAACTCCGAGATACGAGCCGTCCAACAAGCGCACCATGCCGGAAAAACCGACGACACAAGCAAAGTCCGCGCCCAAAGGAGGCATAAAGCGCCAGCTCTGGCCGTCATCCTCGCTCATGATAGACGGCATAGCCTCTACAAGCGCTCTATCATCGGCGCCTCTCCAGTCATACTCATCGGCCTTGGCGTAAGATGCGAAAACCCGTATCCGGGACTTATTCGTTTTCGGGTCAATAAAACGCCATGCTTTCGGCTCGTCATAACATTGGCTGAACTCTTTTGGAATGCGATCGTCTATGCGCGTCCATGTGCGACCAGCATCCTTTGATATTGCCGCCGGCCCGCAAGGACCTGCCTGCTGAATATCCCAAAAAACCAGAATCGTTTTATCATCATCCAGCATAACGCTTGACGGGTGCGCCTCAAAGCGCGATGAAGAGCACACCGTAAAAAAGCGGTTTGAATCTGCCGGCGTATGACCATCGCGCGCTTCAGGATTAAGCGTCAGATCGCAGATGTCCCCGGCAAACAATGACATGCAAAAAACGGCGCTTCCTAACAAAAAGATTTTCTCTTTCATCTTGATAACCTCCTCGACTTTCATTCACACATTCTTTCGCCATCAAATCCTAAAATCAATGAATGTCACCTCGCCGTCATCGACAGTCTCCGAAAAGGGCTTGCCGAAACGCTGGCGCGTTGAATTTTTAATCTTCCCCGAGTCTTTGTCGGGCACAAGGCGCCTACGCCACCCGGAGGTTACATTACCGCCGTTTTTGTTTACGTTCAGTTTAAGAGTCGCCTTTTCACCTGAAGTGTTCACGACCACGAGAGAGAGTGTGCGCTCTCCATCCATATCCACGCCGCTCATCAAAACAAGGTACTCAACATCGCCCCGTTTCCCGGCCGCGATATTCGCGCATGCCATCGGCGCTAAGGCCGGCGTAAATGCGTCTGAAAGTTCTATCGTCTCCTCAGCGGAATCAATTTCAAGCGTCATTTCCGATTGGGGAGCAGACACCTTTTTCAAAGGCTGAGTCGATTTATCTGAAGTTGCGCCTTCTCCATGTGAAATGATGCTGACGCACTTTGTCGCCACCGCCCAAAAGTGACGCATCGCCAAACCATAATCATCGGCGCGATACTTGCGATCCACAAAAACCATATCTGTTCGATCGATCGCGAAAGCGGCCAAAATCCAATGCATCTGCCATGCAAGAAGATTAGATGAACTTATCTTCTTATCATCCGCTGCATTCAAACGCCCTGGACCGATCGCGAATAATCTAAGTTTTGAAATCTCATCATCCTGCGAACCTCTGAGCGTTTTTCCGATTTGATCCAATCTCGAATACGGCGCATTTTCCTCGCGCAGATCTACAGACAGGTGCGTGATGTATTTTAGTGCCGAACCCATGCGCGCTATGATTTCAACATTTAGATCTTTTACCGCAATCGCAATCGGAACTTTCGGCAGTTCTCTTGAAGTAAGCAATGCAATTTGCCGCCACATCGCCACATCCTTCTCTTCGATCGGCTCATCAGACAACTGCACGCCCACAACTACCTTTTTGTATCTGCTTTTCCCAAGTCGCTTTACCGTTTTAACCATATCGTCTTGAGAACCTTTTAGAACGACAAGCATTTTCAGCGCATACCTATCGCAAAACTCAAGCGTTGCATCGTCGCATTGCGATGATCTAAAAAGCCAAGCGCCGGCGCGCCTACACGACAATGCAGCCGCCTCATCCCCAATACGAACATCTGCGCAATACCCGACACGGAAAGTTCCATCCGCATAAACTTTTCTCGCGGGCGATTGCGTATCTATCGCAATTGTAAACGAGCCCGCCTTGACGACGGCGGAGAACAACAAAGCAGCAAGAACAAAACAGGCCTTCATCATTTCGCCCCCTTCTTTACTGGAAAAACGATTGTCGTAACTGATTTTTCAGGAACTACGATTTTACCCTCGTCTCCATCATATTCTTCCTGCCAGGCCAGCCTCGGCTCTCCCGGCATTTGACTGACATGGATATCTTCTCTGCGGCATCGATAAACCCGGTAATGCGGCCTTGCGAGATTTACACCAACCATTTTCATTTCCGGCTCAAAAGGAACCGAGCAGCAGTTGCAAACCATAAGCGCGTAGGATGAGCGGTCTTTATTAGTAAGAAGAACCCACTCTACAGTCCCCTCGCCGGAATTACGCCAGACATTCATCATCTGGTTGAAACGTCCATCGTTTATTGAGCCATCGTATCTGCGCCCTCTGCGCAAAACGTGGGGATGGGCCAAAAGCGCTTCATTGTAAAGTTTAAATACAGGGCCCACAGGGCCTACCTCTATTCGAGGTCGGCCAGTCCAGTCAGGATCGACAAACGCACTGTTGCCTAAGCCATGAGTGCGCTGACCGCGCCATAAACCTTTACCGTTGGCTATGTAAAACCCTCCCGAAAGCTGCCCCGCCTGATGTGCGCAAATACCTTCTACCTCCGGCTGGCAGACTATCATAAGCATGTAGAGCGCGTCAAAGAGCGCGATCTGGAATTTCTGCTGACTGCAAAGATCCATATCAGATGTAAAGCGCCATTCGGTTATCCACGCTTTCTTTCCCTCAACTTCAGGAAACGACTTGGCAAAGCGTCTAATACGCTGAACTCCATTATATGTGCAGCCGTAATGGCCAAACCCGCCGTAGAAGTGATAGACCACATGAGAACAATGATGCAGACAATTTGAAAAAGCGACAACAAATCGGCCAGACCAATTGTTGATTTTATTAAGACCAAGCGTAGAGTCTTGGCTGAGAAGAAGATCCACATTCGTATAGCGCGAGCGCACCGCCTCAATATCAGGATCGCCGTCGTAAAGTTCTGCCACGGGAAAACCGAGATTCACTTCCGGCCAGATCTTTTTTATGTCGGGCACAATCGCCGCCCATCTGTCGGCATAAATTTCAGGCGTCGTCCCCCAATACGGTTCACTGCCAAGTTCAAAACCCGCAACCTGATCTTTAAAGCCGTTGTCGACGATCCACTTGACGAAACCGAGAATGCGCCGTCTCGCGTCATTTATTGTTCGCCCGGCACCATGCTCCAGACAGAGAAGAATCTTAACTCCGTGCTTCTTTCGCCAGGAGAAGACATCATACGCCATCTTCTTATCGCGCTCCCATGAGCCGTCGGCGTTCCACTCTTTTATGAAATATGCTCCCGCACCTTTGAAAACCTTCCATGTGTGATCGGCGGAGCGACGAAAAAACTCTTCGGCAAATTCCGGTCCCTCGTCCGCTATGCACCCAGCATACCCAAGATTGGGAAACGAACTTGACTTCGACTGATCTATATAAGTAGGATCGCTAATGTCAAAGGTGATGGTCATGTCTTTCGGTTTTGATTTTTTTGCCTCCGCCGCGACAGCTGTAATCGCGAAAGAGCAAAAGACAAAAATAGACAAAATCATTTTCATACGTTTTTTACCTCTCCTTTCTGAACGCCCCCATACCTAGAAGCGGCAATGCCAAAACACCATAAACTCCCACGCCAACAAAAAGAAGCACGACAAGCGAAACAATCGGTCTTAACTGGCAGAGATACGGCTTGACGAAATACACCGCAAGTCCCATGACGCAAGAGGCGAAAAGAATTTTCAATATCGGCTTTACCGACGAAAGAAGCCCGAGCGATCCGTTCTTCAGAACCGCAAAATGGATAAGCATGGCCGCTGAGAAAAACGCGCATAATACCGTCGAAGCCGCAAGTCCCACATGCCGCCATTCAACCGGCAAAAGAAGAACGGCCATAATATTTAAAATCGCATTTGCTACAACGACCCAGACGGAAATCTTAAGAGGCGTTTTCATATCACCTTGAGCCTGAAACCACGGCACAAGCGATTTTTGAAAACCGAAAAACGCCATTCCGGAAGAATACATCGCAAGCGAGCGCGAAACGCGCATTGTCGCAACAGCATCGAACGCAGCGCCTTCATAAATAACGCATGTTATCTCTTTCGCCAATACCGCCATGCCCACGCCAGAGGGGATCATAAAAGCCATAAGCCTTACGATAGATTTTACGAGCGTTTTGCGAGCCCCTGCATAATCCTCTTTGGCGAACATCCCCGCGAATGTCGGCAGGAGCACCGTTCCGAAAGCAACCGCGATAACACCTAAAGGCAGATCCATAAGACGCTCGGCATACCCGATGACGCCGGCGGCCCATTCGCTCGCATACTGGGCAAGAACCTGATCAAGCATATAATTTATCTGGACCGCTCCCGCGCCGATGGCGCCAAGCGCCGTATTGCGCCATACGGCCTTAACGCTCTGGTCACGCCAGTGAGAGAACGAAAGCTTGGGTGTAACCTGAGCTTTGTGCATACACCAAAGCATATACGCGAACTGCAAAGCTCCCGCAAAGAGAATCGCCATCGAGACGCGGTGAATCCTTTGATCAAAACGCATTTCAGGATTGAAAAGTATCCATGCAAGAGAACCTATCCAGACGATATTTAAAAGCGACGGCATGAAACTTGAGGCCTTAAAGCGCCCAAGCGAATTAAGAACACCCATTCCGAACGCCGCGCCGCAGATAAAAATCATGTACGGCAAAAGCGTCTTTATAAGCCGTATCGTCAAGAGCGTCCGATATGAAAGCTCAAACTCTTCTCTAAAGGCGACGGCGCATTCCAACGAGAGAAACGCGATCGCGACGGCCGCCGTAAGCATAAGAAGCGTCATCGTCATAACGCTTCGGGCAAGATCGCGGGCCTTCTCTACGGCGCCTGTCTCCATCTGAGATTTGAATACCGGAATAAAAGCGGCCGTAAGAGCCCCTTCTCCAAAAAGCTTCCGGGCCATATTGGGTATGGCAAAAGCCAATGTGAAAGCCGACTGCTCAACGCCTGCGCCAATCAGGCGCGATTGAAGCATTTCCCGAACTAGGCCTAAAACCCGCGAGAGGGCGGTAAAAGCCCCTACTGTAAAGATATGCGCGAAAATAGATCGCGGCTTTTTCATTCGAAACGTATGCTCGCCGCACGCCCGTGCGCGTCTAAACCTTCAATCTCCGCGAACTTTTCGATCGTCGCCTTTGTCTGCGCCAAATCCTCTTTCGTAAAAGCGACATAACTGTGTCTGCGGCGGAAATCATCGGGGGTAAGGCCATTGAACATATCGGCTGCACCACCCGTGGGCAGAACGTGACTGGGGCCTGCCACAAAATCTCCGGCTGACTCAGGGGTCCAAGCGCCTGCAAAAACGGCACCGGCGCTTCTTACGCCCTTCATGACCTGAAGAGCGTTTTCCGTCATGATTTCAAAATGTTCCGGAGCAAAGCGATTGACGACTTCAAGGCCGTCTTTGACATTCTTGGCAACTACAATCAAAATGCCGTCTTTATCAATCACGCGCTCAATTATCTCACGGCGCGAAAGCTCTTTCGTTTGACGGAGAACTTCTTTTTTGACTTCTTCTGCGAACGACATTGACGTGCAGACGCAAAGCGATTTTTCAAATCCGCTGCCGTGTTCCGCCTGACTCAAAAGATCAGCCGCTATCCACTTGGGCTCAACGCTGCCGTCTGTAAGAACGGCGATTTCGCTAGGTCCGGCCACCTGATCGATCGCGACATAGCCATAAACCTGACGCTTAGCGGCCGTCACGAACGCATTGCCGGGCCCTGCAATCTTCTGTACCTTGCGGCAGGATTTAGTGCCAAACGCCATCATGCCGATAGCCTGAATTCCGCCAACGCGGTAAATTTCCGTAGCACCGGCAAGTTTCAGGGCGTAGAGAAGAACTTTATTGACTTCGCCGGTTTTTCCGGCGGGAGTGCAAGCGACAATTTCCTTAACACCAGCCGCCTTGGCAAGAGTCACCGTCATGATCGAGGAGGAAGCGAGCGGAGCCGTGCCGCCCGGAACATACACGCCAACGCGATCCATCGGAGAGAAAAATTCACCCGCCTCGCCACCTTTAGGTGTAGACATGGACCAGGCCTGGCGCAATGACGCTTTTGAAAATTTCAAAACGCGATTGTGCGCATCTTTAACAGCCTTAACGACAGATTTGTCGAGAGAGGAGAAATCATCATCCGTAACGAGGAAATCGGCCGGCTTTAATTTTGCGCCCTCAAACTTTCGCACATACTTAGCGACAGCCTTGTCGCCGTTTTTGCGAATGTCGGCCAAGACCTCAAACGCGGCTTTCTCGGCAACTTCCGGAAAAGCAGGACGCGCATTGAATTTCTCAACGCGCTTATCTCCATTCTTGACTATTCTAATCACCGTTTAACTCCTCGAATAAATCTTCTCAACTCCCAACCTCTCTCTAACTCCTACCCCCTAACTCCTAACCCCTAACCACTAACTACTAACGACTAACCACTAACCCCTACTTCTCCCCCAACATACATTTTACAGTCGCCTCAGCCGCAAGCGTATCGCCGACATATCCCTTGAGATTAAATACACCAAGAGACTTGCCCACACGAATGTTCTCAACGACCGTCGTTAGCTTGTCGCCTGGCTCTACAGGACGACGGAATCTTACAGCATCTACGGCCGCCAAAAGAAATGTAGCCTGCTTATCCTTCCCGCCTAAGGCATTGCGAGCGACAAGAGCAGCTCCGGCCACCTGCGCCATAGACTCGATAAGAACGACTCCCGGCACAACCGGATAATCAGGGAAGTGCCCTTTAAAGAAATCGTTCTTTTCAGCCGTGTACGTATACTCTCCGATAGCGCCGTTTTCATCGGCGCTGATCAGAGTATCGACAAACAAAAACGGCGAACGATGCGGAAGAAGTTCAATACCGCTTTTATTGAACTCATTGGCAAATGCGGGAAATTCCATCGATTAAGCTTTCTTCAATACGAGAATTGCATTATGTCCGCCAAAACCAAGCGAGCTCGAAAGCGCAACGCGAATATCGCGCTTAACGCCGACATTCGGCGTATAGTTAAGATCAAGCTCCGGATCGGGATTTTCATAATTGATCGTAGGAGGAACAAAGCCTTCTTTGATGGCAAGAGCCGTAATCGCGGCCTCAAGAGCACCTGCTGCGCCCAGGAGGTGAGCGTGCATCGACTTCGTTGACGAAATATTGATGGCCTTAGCGCCTTCATCACCGAATACACGCTTGAACGCGGCTGTCTCCATAGCGTCATTGAGCGCGGTGGAAGTGCCATGCGCATTAATGTAATCAACGGTGGTGCGATCTTCGACACCGGCATCCTTAAGCGCGATTTCAATCGCCTTTACCGCGCCGTCGCCAGACGGATCGGGAGCCGTAATATGGTAAGCGTCTGACGTGGCGCCGTAGCCCGCGATTTCGCAGTAGACTTTCGCTCCGCGAGCCTTAGCGTGCTCTTCAGACTCAAGAATCATCATAGCGGCGCCTTCACCCATAACGAAGCCGTCGCGGTCAACATTGAACGGACGGGAGCTCTTTCCGGGGTCGTCATTGAACTTTGTAGCGAGCGCGCGCATCTTCATGAAGCCGCCGACACAAAATTCAAGAATCGTCGCTTCTGTGCCGCCAGCGATTACCACATCAGCGCGACCTGCGCGGATAAGATCCATCGCATAGCCAAGGGCATCCGTTGAACTGGCGCATGCAGTCGTCACGACTTGAGCGGGACCCTTCGCGCCGATAGCCAGCGAAACATTGCCGGCCGCTTCGTTTGAAATAAGTTCAGGTATCGCAAGCGGAGAAAGACGCTCTGGACCGCGGTCGAAAAGAATCTTATAGCTCTCGCCCGTAACATCAAGTCCGCCAATGCCGTTTCCGATGAGAGTAGCCACGCGATCCATATCAGGCTTATTCTCTTCAGTGTAACCGGCATCGCGCCACGCTTCAACGGCCGTAGCAACAGCGAACTGCGAGAAACGAGCCATGTGACGCGCCGACTTCTTATCCAATAGACCGCCATCAAAAGCATAAGTTTCAAAATCCTTAACTTCACCGGCGACCTGACATGAGCAGCGCGAAGCGTCAAATCGAGTGATTTTTCCGATTGCTGGCGTTCCCGCCTTAATGGAAGACCAAACGGCATCCTTACCATTGCCGTTGGCGCAGATCATTCCGATACCGGTAACCATCACTTTTTTCATAATTCATTCCTCCTTGGACAAATTTTCTTAGTATTATATCAAATTTATGCGAAACCGAGAACATCACGCATCGAATACATTTTAGGCTCGCGGTCTTTCGCCCACTTAAGAGCCTTAAGAGCGCCTGCGGCAAAGGCTTCGCGCGTCTGAGCCTTATGAGTAAGCTCTATGCGCTCGACATCGCCGGCAAACATAACAGTGTGATCGCCGATTACACTACCGCCGCGCAAAGCATGAAGCGCTATCTCGCCGGCCGGTCTAGCACCGACGTCACCTTCGCGGCCGTAGATGGCCTTTTCGTCAAAATCAACAGCCCGACCTGCGGCCGCAGCCTTAGCCAACATCAATGCCGTGCCGCTGGGAGCGTCTTTCTTATTGCGATGGTGCATCTCGGTTACTTCAATATCGTAATCTTCACCAAGAACTTCTGAAGCTTTTTTGACAAATTCAAGAAGAAGATTGATGCCCAAGGAATAATTCCCGCTTTGAACAACAGGTATCTTCTTAGCCGCTTCATCAACAATAGCCTGCTCTTCCGGGGTTACACCGGTAGTGCCGATAACATAAGCGATATTGGAAGATGCCGCCTTCTGAATGAGAGCAGGAAGCGCCGCATGATGAGAAAAGTCAATTACACCTTCAACATCATCGCTCCAAGAAGAATCGTACCCCGGGGCTACATCAACCTTGGAGACGACCTTCATCCCCATACCTTCTGCCAACGCACAAAGCATCTTACCCATTCTGCCTGCTGCACCTACAATTGCAATTTTCATATCTTCCTCTCTTTTTTAGAATTTGCCTAATATTATACCAAAAGAACGGAGGAAAAGGGGGAAATGGAGCGGGCGATGGGAATCGAACCCACGTAAGAAGCTTGGGAAGCTCCTATTCTGCCATTGAATTACGCCCGCAGAATAAATTGTTGGCGGAGAGAGAGGGATTCGAACCCCCGATACCCTCGCGGGTATGCATGATTTCGAGTCATGTGCATTCAACCAGGCTCTGCCATCTCTCCAACAAAGTGAAAGATATTTTATCAAATATTATTACGTTAAGTCAATCGCGCTTACAACTGGACAGAAATTCCAAATAGTCCCCCGCGTCTCACTCTTGATGAAATTTTCGGTCTATCCCACCTGGCTCATAATGACAATTTGCGATATGGCCCGCGTTTTAAACAATAGCAAACCTTCCGA
>JAEIGA010002211.1_pt1 | contig 31116 bp, 25 predicted proteins | sample 9270691 | NCBI WGS metagenome assembly JAEIGA01 (sample SAMN17057246, study PRJNA624740) | gut metagenome | biome: biome; isolation source: fecal sample | host: Bos grunniens | place: China: Xizang | collected 2019
GGTATCGAACAAGATGTTCACCTTCTTGTAACAGCAAACCCATCTACAATCGTAGAAATGCAAAACAATGTAAATGAATTCTTTGATTCTTATGTTACTGATATTGAAAACGGAACTTTAAGCAAAGACTTAAACATCGAACCAGAAATCAGAGCTGTAATTGAAGCATCTTTCAAACCAAACCCAGCTCGTGCTGCAGAACTTAGAGCATTAAAAGAAAAATATCCAGTAATTTTACCAAAACACTACTGGCCAAATATTCAAGTTTTAACAACTTGGAAATGTGGAAACACACATGTTTACATGGATAAATTCAAGGATTCTTTCCCAGAACACATGAACCACCAAGAATTTGGTTACTTTGCTTCAGAATGTCGTGCAGGTCTTGTTCTTAATGGTCAAGATGATACAGTATTGTTCCCACACATGCACTATTTTGAATTTATCAGTGCAGATGATTTGGACAATCCTAATCCAAAATTCTTACAACTTCATGAACTTGAAAAAGGTAAACGATATTCAATTTTTGTAACAACTTACGCAGGACTTTATCGCTATAACATGAACGACTTAGTTGAAGTAACTGGTTTCTTTGGAAAAATTCCTACAATTCAATTTATCCAAAAAATTAACGGAATTATTTCAATGACAGGTGAAAAACTTCACGAAAAACAATTCATTGAAGCTGTAAAACAAACAGAAAAAGACACAGGAATTGAAGTAAGATTCTTTGTAGGATTTGCTGATGTAGAAAATTCAGTTTATAACTTATACTATGAATTTGCAGATAACGATAAACCACTTGATGAACTTCAAAAACAAGCAGATGAATTTTCAAAAATTGTTGATAAAAAACTCAAAGAAATCAACTGCGAATACGAAGCAAAAAGAGATTCTTTCCGATTGAAAGAACCTGTTTCCTTCGTAATGCAAAAAGAATCTTTTGAAACATACAAAGCTCGTTGTATCGATCAAGGCTCAAGAGATGGTCAGTTTAAATTAAATCTTCTTATGCAAGATGAACGACGCCATGCAATGTTCAAAGATTTGATAAAAAAATAAATAAAAATATAAAGGCTGTTTAGTTTTAAGCAGCCTTTTTACTTAAACTTTAGGAATTAATTTATGTTTTCAGATGTAAAAGTTGTAATTTTTGACCTAGATGGAACTTTGTATAATTTCAAGTGGATGCCACTTAGACTAATTTGGTCACTTCCTACCGATTTTTTTAGAATCAAGGCTGATAGAGATGTTCGTAAAAAATTAAAAGGATGTGATTTTGGAGCACCAGATGCATACAAAGCTGAGTATTCTAGAAGAATGTCTAAAATACTTAATTTTAAACAAGAAGACGCACTAAACTGGTATTCAAATCGTTACATGGGAACAATGTGCTTTTTGCTTAAAAGATATTATTCTAAACGCCCAAAATTAGCTGAAGTTTTTGCAGAATTACACAAAAGAGGAATAAAAATTGCAGTTTTTTCTGACTATCCTAGAGTAAAACAAAGAATCAGAGCTTTAGACTTTTCAGATGAAACAATCAGTACAATTAGTGGGATTTATTCAGCAGAAGATTTTGGAAGTCAAAAACCTGCAACTCGTCCATTTTTAGAAATTGCAGAACACTTAGAAGTAAAACCAGAAAATTGTCTTGTTGTTGGAGACAGAGACGATACTGACGGAGATGGTGCAAGACAAACTAATATGGAATTTATCCAAATTGAAACTCATAAAACAAAGGTAAAAATGCCAAATCATCCAGTTTGGTCCTGGGAAGATTTTGCAACTTGGGTTTTAGAAGGAATGGAACCTTTAGAAGACTAAATTTTTTCTAAATTTGATAAAAAAAATCCTGAACTTTCAATATTTTTGAAAATTCAGGATTTTTTTTATTTTTTTAGTCGCCTTCTGGAGCCCAGCAATTTTGCTTAATTCCAGCAAGTTCAACCATCGCTTTATGACATTCGGAACGCAATTTAGCAACACACTCTTTTCTTGAAAGAGTATTATCAGGAAAAATTGGTGTGCCAATATTCAATGTAAAACAAGGTTTTCCGCCAGTAAAAAGTTTTTCTAAACCTTTTGGTTCTCTATAAGAATAAGCCATTGGAATCACAGGTCTATCGTATTTTTGTGCAAATGTAAAAGCCCCTCTTTTAAAAGGTCTAATTGGTTGGTAATAATCCCAGCGGCAACTTTCAGGAAAAACATGTAACCAATGCCCTTTTGCAACAACTTCGTCTAAGGCTTCGTTAAATTTTTTCATCGCACTAAAACTTTCTGGCAAAGGAATCCCACCTGCGTATCGAACCATAAATCTATCAGAACCAATTACATTATCATGCAAAGTTGGAAAATACATTTTGCGATATTTTACAGCTTGCAAAACTCCAAGAAAGTCCCAACGATAAACATGATTTGAAACAGTGATTGCTCCCTTCTCTTTCAAAATTTTCTTGTAAGGTTTTAAGTTTTTCTTTCCCTTTATTCTCAAGCCATATTTTAGAGGATTGAGAATAAAAACCAAAACAAAAATTCCAAGATATTGTAAATTCATCATAAAATTGAATTTAAAACTTTTATCAAGATAAGGATAATTTTCGTCAAGGACAACTTCACATTCTGGCACTACAGATAAAACTCGTTTATCTGGAGCTTCTGGATATTCAATATCCAACTGAGGCACATAAACGCCTTCATTATTTATTTGTTCTTTTTTTTCGTATTCCATGACTGAAATTATAACAAAACATCTTGAGAATAGCAATGTAAAATTGTATATTTACTTTATGCAAGAATTTACTTTTACAGAATTAAATCAGCCACAAAAAAATGATACAGTTTTAATCGGAATGTCTGGCGGAGTTGACTCAACTTTGGTAACAATGCTTTTGAAAGAACAAGGTTGTAAAGTTATCGGAGTTACAATGTCAACTTGGGATAATGATTTGCCTATCGAACCTTCACCAGATGGATTGCGACATTCTTGTTACGGACCAGATGAAAAAATCGATATTGAAACTTGCAAAAAATTTTGTGCCGAAAACGACATCGAATATCATGTTATTTCTGTAAAAGATGAATACAAAAAAAATGTTTTAGAATATTTCAAAGCTGAATATCGAAACGGAAGAACGCCAAATCCTTGTATTATGTGCAATCCAACTGTAAAATTTGGAGCTTTGTTACAAGGTGCTGAAAAACTAGGAATAAAATTTGATTATTTTTGCACAGGACATTATGCAAAATTGGTAAAATGCAATTCTCCAATAAATGAAATTCTAAAAACAGAAGACGGAGAAGAAAATTCTACAACTTCAAGTGAAGTAAATCAATTTCCGATTTTTATAAGCCAAGCAGAAGATGGAACAAAAGACCAAGCCTACTTTTTGAATCGCATTCCATCAAAAATTTTAGAAAAAGTGCGTTTCCCTTTGAGTAAAATGACAAAAAAAGAAGTTTACGAAGAAGCCAGAAAACGAAATTTACAAGCGGCAGAAAAAAGAGAAAGCCAAGATTTTGTTCCGCCAGAAATTTTTGAAAAAATCTTTGCAGATGTAGAATCAATTCCCGGAAACATAATTAACGAAAACGGAAAAGTTTTAGGAAAACACCGAGGAATTGAATTTTACACAATCGGGCAGCGACGAGGTTTAGGCGTAAGCGCAAAAAATCCTTTGTATGTAAAAGAAATCAACAAAGAAAATAATACTGTAGTTTTATCAGAAAACGATGGACTTTTGGCAGATGGTTTAATTGCAACAAATTGGGTTTGGGCAGGAAATTTTGCTCCAGAAAAAGCATTTAAAGGATTGGTAAAAATTCGACTTGCTTCAAAACCTGTAATTGCCTTAATTGAAAAAGCTGGAGAAGATTATCCAGAAGGAAGTTACAAAATCACTTTTGAAGAAAAGCAACGAGCAATCGCGCCTGGACAATCTGCGGTAGTCTACATCAACGGAGTAACTGTTGGTGGCGGAATTATCGAGAAAGCATTTTAAGGAATTACAAAAATTTTTACAAAGAAAAATTACCACGCTTCTATTGTGTGAGCAATTCTTCGTTCAATTCCTAAACTGTCGGTAACAACAACTGTGATAAGATTTTTTCCTCTTTTAATTTCAATTTCACCCAAAAATTGACGACTGTTATTTGGATAAATTTTTTCTATAGGATAAAAATCTTTTCCAGAAACGCAAATTCTAGAATTTTTGTAAAGAATTGTATCAAAATTTATTGTAGAAGTTTCTTCGCCATTTACAAAAACTGAAGTTTTTAGTGGCATTCGTCCAGCAGAATATTCTCTGTAAATTGAATAAATCCCAGAAGCAAAACTTTTTCTTTCTTCTAGGTTGATTTCTGTTCCTTTTTTATTTACAACAAAAATTTTTCCCGGAAAAACTGGAGATGTTTTTTCTAATTTTGATAAAAGCAAAAATGGATTTATTACAACTGTATTTTTTGTATCGATAATTTGAAATTCAAAATCTTTTTTTGGCAAAGGAATTTTTTTTGCATTGGGATTTGTATTTTCCACAGAATCTTCTACTTCAGATTTTTTATTTACAGAACCTAAAACTGTTCCTTTTTCAACATCGCCTGTTAAACAATCTGTTGAAATTTCTTCAAATCCAGAATAAACAGAAATCATATTATCTTTGTGTGCCATAATTAAAGCATTTCCCAAAGTTGAAGTAAAATTTTCGTAATAATTATTTTCTGGATTTATGTGAACTAAAACAGCTCCATCATCACTTGCTTTTATTTCTTCAGAAGTTGAAAAAACAAAACCGTTTGCAAAAGATTCTCCACGATTTTCGGCAAAGTTAGTTTTTATTTGAGAATTTACTGTTGAACCTGAAACAACAACAGGCCAATCAAAAGCTACCAAGAAGGAAAATGAAAAAAGTAATACAACTGAAAAAATAAGTTTTTTTGAAAATTTTACATAATATTTCACAATAAAGCCTCTTAAAATCCTACTGTTTTACAACTTGAATACATGAAATTTTATCATCTGCGCCGATAAACAATTTATCATCTTGTGCAGAGATAAAAGTGTTATTTGCTTTATATTCATAAGTTCCTAAAATATTTGACATTCCTTCGATAATGGTAATTGTACAATCTTCACCTTGTTTTGAAAGAACAAAAGCCACATTTTCAGATGGAATTTCTGAAATTTTAAGAACTTTTCCTTTTACAGATAAATGCTTTGAAGTAAGTTTTTTACAATCCACAATTCCAAGGGAATTTTCAAAATTATAATAAACATAGTTTGAATCTTGAGTAAAATAAACATTTACATTTTCTTTTACATTTCCGTCTAAGTATTCATGAAAAACAACTTTTTGCTGATTTCCATTTCTACGAATTAAAACGAAGCGTTGAGCATCAATTCCAGAAACGCAAGCAACATATTCTCCTGAATCGGAAATATCAACTCCCAAAACAACAGGATAAGAACTTCCACCTGGATACATTGAAAAAGCTAAGTCGCCAGAATTTGTTAAGCAACGAATTTCTCCGTCGGCATAACCAACAACTGTTCCTTCTGCGGAAGAAGAAAAACTGATTATTGGAACATAACCTTCTGAACGCCACAATTCTTTTCCTTGCAAATCATAGTGAATAAACGAAGAACCACCTTTAGTAAACAAAAAAAGTCGATTTTCTTGAAGAAAAGGATTTCCTTGTGCTGCAATTTTTACTAACTTTGAACCATCAGGCTTACAGATAGTAAAATTAGGATTTTCGTTATCAAAAATAGTCCAATAATCTGAGGAAATTGAGGCGTTTGCAAATTTTCCAGTTTTTAGCAAAGGAATTTCATATTTATAAGCAAAATTCCCTGCTGGAGAAAAATATCCTAAAGTATTTCCCAATCTAAAACTAACTAATTGTTCGCTTTCGCTAGGCAGAGTTGTTTCATCAAGGGAAAAAGTCCATTTTGTTAAAAATTGAATTTCAGATTTTGTTAATCTAAAAGCAATAAATGCATAAATTATTACAATAGCCAATGCAACCCAAATAAGTGCAATAACATTTTTCTTGTTTTTCATAAATGATATGGTATAATATAGAAAAAGAGATGTCAAGATAAGGATTTTATGAAAGGATTTTTTATATGGATTACAAAAATTTATTTGAAAAAGCTTTAGAAGCCTCAAAAAATGCTTGGTGCGTTTATTCAGAATTTCCAGTTGGTGCTGCCCTACTTTTAGAGGATGATAGCGTGATTTTGGGCGTAAATGTTGAAAATCGTTCTTACGGAGCAACAAATTGTGCCGAACGAACTGCAATTTTTTCGGCCATTGCTCAAGGAAAACGAAATTTCAAAGCACTTGCAATCGCAACGCCAAAAGCAGATTATCCTGTCCCGCCTTGTGGAATGTGCAGACAAGTAATTTCAGAATTTGTTTCGGCAGATTTTCCAATAATTTACGGAAATTCATGGGAAAATCACATAGAAACAACAATTTCTAAATTATATCCAGAAGATTCGCTTCACGAATTAGCAAAATAACTCAAAAAAATTGAAATCAATATTTTCATTCGCAACTATTGACATAAAAGCGTAAACAATGCAAAATAGTGCATAGAAGTACATAAATGATGTATAAGTATGCTAGGAAGAGTTTATAGGAGAAAATAATGGAAGACGATATTCTCACCATTGAAGAAGTTGCAAAATATTTAAGAGTTTCAGAAAGAACTGTTTACGATTGGGCTCAAAAAGGTGAAATTCCATCTGGAAAAATTGGAACTGTTTGGCGATTCAAAAAAACAGAAATTGAAAAGTGGGTAAACGAAAGATTATCGTCAGGCTCAAAACCTGCTTCACAACAATTACAAATTCAAGTGAAAAATATCTTATCACCAGATAGAATTGTATTTTTAAATCATTCTACAAAAAGAGATGCTATTGTTGAATTAGCAAACAATCTTGCTACAGCTCCACAAGTAAAAAATGGTTCAGAACTTTCTGTAGAAATTTTAAAACGCGAAGAATTGATGTCAACAGCAATCGGACGCGGAATTGCAATTCCACATGTAAGACTTTCTTCTGTAACTGACTTAGTAATGAGTGTTGGAATTTGTAAAAATGATATTATTGATTTTCAAGCAATCGATGACACTACTGTAAAACTTCTTGTGATGATTGCTGCATCTTACAACCAACACGCTTATTATTTACAGACATTATCTTTCATTAGTTCAAAGTTAAAAGATAAAGAACTTAGAGAAGGTTTGTTAAATGCACAAACTCCAATGGAAGCTTACGAATTGTTAACAAAATAATTTATAATTTTTCATGAAAAGTAAGATGAGTTGCCAAAAACGGCAACTCTTTTTTTTTATTCAGGTAAGTAAATATTTATCCATTTATTTGTGTCGTTGTAATTTTGCGCGATTAGACCAAAATCTACTTTTGCAGTGGTTTCTCCAAGCAAATAAGAATTTCCAGCCACATCAATTTTTGCACCAGATTTATCTAAAACAGCACCTACAATCGCATGCGAATATTCAGGCGAAACAAATAATGTTGAATTTATATTCATTTGTTTGAGTAAAATTGCAACCAACAAAGAACGACTATCACAATCTGATTTTTTTCCTAAAAAAGTGCTACACAAATCTGTAAAATCTGAAGATTCGGTATTTCTTCCATACTCTTTTTCTTGTACAAACTGCAAAATTTTTTGAGCAAAAGCAACTTGCGGATTTTCACTTTCCATACAATCCATAAAAAGATTTGAGCAAAAAGCAAAACAGGATTTTTTTATTCTTCCATATCCATCCCGATAAATTAAACGATAATATCGGTTCCAAGCAGAAAGCCAAAAATCAGTTTGTGCATACATTTCTAAAATTTGATATTCTCGTTCTACAAGATAAGCATTTGCTTCTGCATCCGATTTATCAAAAGAAACTTGATAAGATTTTCCGTCAAAATTGAATTGATGAATTTGAGCTTCAGTTTTTGGGAATGCAAAAGTTGTAATAGCACCTGGTTCAAAAAAACTTCCTCTATCGATGCACACACTATCTAAAATTGAAAGAATCATTTTTTTAAAAATTCCGTCTGATTCTTGTGCTGTATAAGCGATAATTGAAAAAATTTTATTTTTTTCGGGAATTGGAACAGCTAAAGCCCAAGCATCGCACAAAACATTATTGAAATAAAAATTCATTGAACCTAAAGAAGTTTGTCTGTTTCGCCAAGTAAAATTTTCAATTTCAATATTTCCTTGCAATTTATCTGAACAAAATTCAAGACATTCACTTGAAGAAGAAAAACGAGAATCTTCGTAAACATTTATAATAATTTCGATTGGAATAAAATCGCTTTGTAAAAAATATCCTGTAGAATTTGATTCTGCAACATAAAATCCATCAGGAAAATCAATGGTGTATCCAAATTCTTCACTTGAAAGATATTCAGCACTAATTGAAAAATTAAAAATTGAAAAAAGCAAAAAAACTAGCAAAAAAAACTTATTTTTGCAAACAACTGATTTTATCTTACATAGTTTACACATAATCATATCTCCAATATAATTATCGAATGAATCAATTACAAATATTATTTGAAAATGATGAAATTCGCATAATAAATAAACCTTCTGGACTTGCAGTTCAAGGTGGAAAAGATGTAAAAACTAGCGTTGACACAGAACTTGCCATCCAAACAGGAGAAAAAATTTATCCTGTCCATCGATTAGATAAAGAAACAGCAGGCATTTTAGTTACAGCCAAAAGTCCAAGAGCTGCTACAAAATGGACAAATTTGATAGGCTCAAAAAAAGTGAAAAAACAATATCACGCAATTTGCTTTGGAAAATTTGAAAAAACTTCTGGAAAATTTGATATATCGTTAATTGATAAAGGCGTAGAAAAAAGAGCAGTTACTTTTTATAAGGTCATTTCTAGCATTGAAAATTTATGTTTACAAGAAAATCCTTCAGAAAAATTTAATTTTTCATTACTTGAATTAACTTTAGAAACAGGGAGAATGCACCAGATAAGAAAACATCTAGCGCAAAACAAAACTCCAATTCTTGCAGATGACAAATACGGAGATTTCAAACTAAACAAATTGATAAAAAAAGAACTTGGAATAAAAAAGATGATGCTTTTGGCAAAAATTCTAGTTGTAAATTCTCCAGAAGACAAAAAAAATATTGCACCAGATGGAAAAATCGAAATTCCTTACCCTGAATATTTTTTGCAAGCACTAGAAAAACTAGATTTAAGCCATTGACAAAACTCAAGATAATGTACATCATAGCGTATTATGGAAAATATCCCAATTTCATTGTCATATTTAGAAACTCTCTCAACAGCTGATTTAATTGAATTGGCAGAAGAATATGATTTAGACATCCCTGAGCAATTAAATCGAAGATTCATTATCTCTGAAATTTTAGAAATTGCAGATGAATTGAACGAAGCGAGTATTGATGACTTTGAAACAAACGAAGACTCAGTTGAAACAACAACAGAACTTCCATTCACATATAATGAAAGCCAAATTGATGTAGTTTTAAGAAATCCTGCTTGGGCTTATGTATTTTGGGATATAAGTTCTTCAGATTTGCAAGATGTAATTGATGCAGATGATTTTTCAAAATTGATTCTAAAAGTGAATTTTTGGGAAACAATGACTTCAGAAAAAATCGAAGATTTTTGTGAACTTTCTATTTCTACAGAAGACCGAGCTCAATATATTTTTTTACCAGCAAGCAAAAATTGTTTTTCAATAGACTTAATTGCAGAATTTACAAATTTAGAACCAAGAAAACTTACAACATCAAGAAGAATTGCTATTCCAGAAGGCGCTCCTGTTATAAGTTTAAAATCTCTAGAAATGCCAATATCTCCAATATTAAAACTTTCAGGGATGCAAGAATTATTAAAATCGCACTATGAAAATCATAGACAGTCTTTTACCTAGGATTAAGAGGAAATAATATGTCAAGAAAATCTCTTGTACTCCATTTTGTAGCACATAAAGGTTATTTTAAGCATTTAGAATCAGAAAATGTTTCTAAAAATCAAATTTTATTTTTGTCAATATCTCAAATTTACTTACCATTATTAAATATGTTTGCAAACTTGGAATCTGATGGTGTTTCTTTCAAAATGGGAATGACAATAACCCCTACTCTTTGTGCACAATTAAGCGATCCTGTCTTACAACAAAAATATATCGAATGGCTTGATAAGTTAATTTTTCTAGGTGAACAAGAACTTAATCGTTATCCTGCAGATTCAGAAAAATATAATCTTGCAAAACATTATCTAAAAACAGTAAAACGCGATAAAAGAGACTTTATCGAAACTTTTAATCAAGATATTTTATCTAAATTTTCTTACTACGCAAAAAGAGGAAATTTGGAATTATTTGCAACAAGTGCAACTTTTGGATTTTTGCCACACATAGCAGATTTAGACGAAGCAATCAATGCTCAAATTGAAATTGGGCTTTTATCACATAAACATCATTTTGGAATTGCACCAGAGGGATTTTTTCTTCCTCATTTTGGATATTCACAAGGTTTCGAAAAAAATCTTAAATCTTACGGATTGAATTACACAATTTTGGAACCTCAAGGACTTTTATTTGGAAATCCAACACCAGAAATGGGAATTTTTTCACCAGTAAGAGCTTCTAATTCATTTGCTTTTTTTGCAAGAGATTTAGACACAACAAGTGAAATTTGTGGAAAAAATGGATATATGATAAAAGAAGTATATCGCAATCAACAAAAAGATATCGGATTTGATTCTGACTTATCAGACTTAGAAGGATTCCTTGATGAGTCAAATTCAAGATGTGCAACAGTTTTTAAATATTGGTCTAATTCTTCAAATGATAAGATTTATAATTTAGAAGACGCTGCAGAACAAATAAAATTAGATGCAAAAGATTTTCTTGAAAGAAAAATAAAAAAATTAGAAGAAGCAGAAAAATTAACCGACGGGAAAAATTGTTCTTTAGTTTGCACAATCGAACCAGAACTTTTAGGAAATGTTTGGTTTGAAGGTATTGATTGGTTAGAACAGATTTTTAGACAAGCTGCTTTACAAGATGATATTAAAATTGAAAATTGTTGCGATATTGCAAAAGAACAATTTTCGTTGCAAAAAGTAGAACCATTATCAAGTGCTTCAAACGGTATTGGTTTTGGCGAAAATCTTTTAGACAGCAGCAACGATTGGTTAATTCGTTATATGCGAAAAAATACACAACGAATGATTGATTTAGCAGTAAGATTTACAGACGATACAGGTCTAAAAGCACGAACACTAAATCTCGCTGCAAAAGAAATTTTATTATCGCAAGCTAGCGACTGGCCAGCGATGATTCATGATAAAGTTTATCCAGATTACGCAAAAGAGCAATTTATCAAAATGATAAATGAATTTTCAACTGTGTATGATTCTTTAGGCTCAAATAGTATCAGTACAGAATGGCTCACTCGGCTGGAACGAGAACACAATCTTTTCCCTTGGATAAATTACAAGGTTTTTGCTAAAAAGAAATAGACTTTTCTCCAAAATCTCTATAAAATAGTTATATAGTTTTATGGAGAAATTTTTAAAATCTAAATTTCTATTTTGCATTATTTTTCTTCTCATTTTAATTTCACTTCCAATATTTGCAAGTAGTGTTAGTGTTGTCTATATCAGAGAAATCCTTTTAGCTGTACTTTTTATTTTTGTTACATTAGTGTTAATTATTTCAATTTATGCCCTATCTAATTCTATAAAAGATAGAATTATGATAAAAAAGCAAATCAATTCTATAACCATAGGCAATTATGAGTTTTCAAAAAACACTATAAAAAAATCTCAAAAAGAAAAAATAAAATTTGGTCTTACAACAAAATTGATGATGGTAACTGTTACTTTGGTACTTTTGGTTATCATTTTAATTTCGGTACCATTAAGTTTTATCATTTTGGATAATCAAGAAGAAACCTTAGCAAGTGGATTGCAAAGACGAATCACAGTTTTGATGGATAGTATAACAAACGGAACAAAAGTACACCTTCCAACACAAAATACCATTGAACTATATCTTTTAACTGAACAATCAGACACTTTACCTGAAGCTGAAAATGTTACAATTTTAAGTTTTGCTGAAGACGGCCAAAAATCTCATATTGACTATGTTTGGGCAACAAACGATGAAAATATTTTACAAAAAATTGATACTCCTGAATTAGTTTATGGAAAATCAAGAATTGCTTCATCTGAAATACAATCAGTTGCTAAAGAAACCTTGCGATTAAATCAAAATGTTAGGGATAAAGTAAAAAAGAATTCAGATCAAATAATTGAACTTATAAGTGAATACAGAAAAATTCCTGAAGATTCAACTCCAGAAAATTATGAGAAAAAAGAAAATTTGTTTATATTGATAAAAGAGTTGAACACAAAATTGAATTTTGAGTTACATCAATTTGCAATCGAAAATTCAGGTTCAATTCCACCATACAATAATAAAAATATTGATAGAGAAAATACAAAATATTTATTTTACCAACCGATTATTTTTTCACAAAGGATAAATGATGATTTTGTAAAAGGCCTAATTTTAGTAGAAGCAAACACTGAAAATTTGATTCAATCTCTAAATGAAACGCAAAAAAAAGTTTTTGTTTCAACATTAATTCTTTCGGGAATCGTAATTTTAATCGGTACTATAGTTTCTCTAATTTTATCGTTCTACATTGTAAAGCCGATAAAAGATTTACATAAACATGTAGATATGATTAAAGAAACAGAAAATAAAGCAGAATTATTTGATAGAAAAATTTTTATAAATACAAAAGATGAAATTGGAATCTTAAGTACAAACATAAATGAAATGACAGAAAGTATTGCGCAAGCATCAGTTTACGAATCAATGTTGCTTGGTGGAAAAGAAGTTCAGCGAGCATTTTTGCCATTGGACACAATCGATGATGTTAATAAAATAAAACTTTCTGTTGGGCACATTGAAACCGAAAATGTTCAGTTTTTTGGATACTACGAAGGTGCAAAAGGTGTTTCTGGAGATTTTTTTGATTTCAAGAATTTAGATGAAAGATATTTTGCTTTAATTAAGTGTGATGTTTCAGGAAAAGGTGCACCTGCAGCGCTGATTATGGCAGAAGTTTCTGCTTTGTTTTGTGATTATTTTAGCGATTGGTCATACGAAAAAAATGGAATCAACTTACAAAAACTTGTTTACAAAATCAATAATCATCTTGAAGCAAGAAACTTAAAAGGAAAATTTGCTGCATTCACGCTTGGCATTTTTGATACACAACAAGGCGATATTTATTTTTGTAACGCAGGTGATAATGTTATCCATATTTTTGATTCCTCTGAAAATAAACAGAAAAAAATTACACTCCCCTCAACTCCTGCGGCGGGAACTTTTTCGTCATCATCAATAGAGAAAAACGGAGGATATCCAACTGTAAAAGTTCACTTAGACAAAAATGATGTTTTGTTTTTATACACAGATGGAATTGAAGAATCAAAACGATTTTTTAGAAATCAAGAAAATGAAATTCTAAAATTTTTCCCAAATAGCAATAAAATCATGGAAGATAAAAATGATACAAACGGAATTTCAAGTGAAGAATTTGGCAAAGAACGAATTAAAAAAATTATCAAAGCTGTTTTTGCAAAAGAAAAATATGTTTTAGAAAAAAAACAAAATCCTATTGAAAATAAAAACTTAAATTTAATTTTTGATTTTTCAACTTTAGAAGGTACGCCAGAAGATGTTGTCATGGCATTAGTTTGTGTTGAAAAAATTTTTAGATTATATCAGAGTACCTCAAAATTTGACCATGGATTAGTTGATAAAAAAATTGATAAATTCTTAGAACATCATTTTAACAAATATGACACAATTTGTAATGCAAAAATTGAACATCCAAATCCTGATTTGAGAAACGAATATATTATTTACACTTCAATAAAAGAAGAAGAGCAAACTGACGACTTAACTTTAGTTGCAATCAAGAAAAAATAATTTTAGTTTTTAGGATATTTGTAAACAGTATTTTCTTTTTCAAAATAATAAAATTTTTCATCTTGTGTAATTTTACAAGAAATTGGATTTAAACCATCTAAATTAAATTTACCTCCACCACCTGGTAAATCAACAGAAAATTTTGGCAAAGACAATCCAGACAATTCTTCTTTCAAATCAGAATATAATTTACAAGCTTCATCCAAAGGAACTCTAAAATGGGAAGTTCCTCTTGCTAAATCACATTGAAAAAGATATCCAGGTTTAATTCCAAGTTCAACAAGCGAATTAAATAATTCTACAAGAGTTTCTAATTTATCGTTTACATTTTTTAATAAAACAGTCTGACTCTGAATAGGGATTCCAGAATTGCGTAATTTATAAATTGCATCAACTGTAAATTTTGAATATTCACTATGAATTTCATAAGGATGATTTATATGAGGAATAAACCAAATTCCAGAATATTTTTTTAAGATTGAAAGCAAAGAATCTGTAATTCTTTTTGGATTAAAAAATAAAGCACGAGTACAAATTCGTATTATCATTTTTGAATTTACGGATTTAATTTTGCTTATGATAAAATCTAATCGTTCGTCTGTTAAAACAAGAGGATCGCCTCCAGAAAACAAAACTTCTTTTATTTGTGGATTTTGTTTTAAGTACAAACAAATTTCATCAAGTTGATTATCTGAAATTGAAACATCGTTACAACCAACATAATCTTTTCTAAAACAATATCTGCAATATGAAAAACAATTTGAAGTAATTAAAATCAATCCACGATTTTTATATTGATGAACAAAGTTAGATGTTATCTGATAATTTTTTGCGCCTAAAGGATCTTCTATTTCAAAAGCGGCATAGGAGTTTTCTTCTTGCGATGGAAATATCTGATTTTGTATTCCACTTGAATCTAAATTATTAAGTTCTAGTTTCTCTAAAATTGATTCAACATTCTTTGTCAGAAAAAAAGGAAGTGACAAATTTTCTTTATCTATAAAAAAATCAGAAGTTTGCATAAATCAATAAAACCAAAATAAAAAAAAATTCCAAAAAAAAAGACTGACCATTTAAGTCAGTCTTTATCGGGAGCGACGGGGCTTGAACCCGCGATCTTCGGCTTGACAGGCCGACGCGATAACCAGCTTCGCTACGCCCCCTTGATGTTTTAACTATACAAAAAACTAAAAAAAGTGTCAATATGAAAAACAAAAAAAAATAAAAAAAATATTAAAATTATTACAAAAAGTAACATAATTGACATGCATATTGTATCATGGTATAATTATATATTAAGATTTTACATATATATTGTAATTTTTACATATATTAAAGAGGTTAAAAATGAAAACTAAAGACGAAGTTCAAAAGGAAAAAAAATCTGTAAAAAAAGTCCTTTTAAGCGTTGGTTCTATTGCAATTCTTATTTTAGCAGCAATTACTTTCGTATTCATTCCAGGTATGGCTCAAGCAGGTAACGGAGGAGTTCCAGTTTTTGGTTCTTGGGATGGAGAACAAGTAAAATACGAACAAGGAACATATTTTGTAAATAGATTGCAAGTTTACTTAGAAAATGCAAAACAAAGCAATCAAGAAATTTCTGACTATGTTTATCAATACTATTTGTACAATGCTTTTATGGAAAGCATCAGTAGATTAGCATTTATCGACTACGCAAATTCTACAGGATACACACTTTCTGAAAATAAAGTTGACAGAGCAATGATTCCTTATTTTTCAGAAAACGGAAAATACTCAGATAAACTTTATAGAAACACACCAGATAGCGAAAAAAATAATCTTAGAAATCAAATTTCAGATGATTTAATTTACACAAGATTTATTTTGGACTACTTCTCTGATGATGTAATGAAGATGAATCAACAATATGCAGATATTGCATTTGGTTTAAAAGTTTCAGATGCAGAACTTGCATTCATCAACAAAATGAATAACACAGCAAAATCTTTTGACATTGTTTTCTTTGATACAAATAATTATCCATCAGCTAAGGCAGTTGAATTTGCAAACGAAAATACAGATTTATTCAACAAATATTTTTTCAATGCAATCTCTGTTGAATCTGAATCAGTTGCAAAAAAAATTCTTTCACAAATTAAAAATTCTGAAATCACTTTTGAAGATGCATTAACAGAATATTCAAAGAATTACTACACAACTTCAGAAGGCGAATTGAAAAACAAATACGAATATCAAATCAAAGCAACTTTAGCATCAGAAGAGGATTTTGCAAAATTAAAAGCTTTGGAAGTTGATTCTTTAAGTGATGTTATCAAAACAGGAACAGGTTACACAATTTATAAATGTGTTGCAGTTTCTGAACCAACTGACACAAAAAATTCTAGCACAATCAACGATGTTCTTGCATACATGAAATCAAACGAAATGGGCAGAATCGAAGATTACTATAAAGCAGAAGCAGATAGTTTTGTTGCAACAGCAAAAAGCAGTTCTTTTGATAAAGCTTGTTCAAAATTTGATTTACAAAAAGAAACAGTTGCAGATTATGTATTGAACTATGCAAATACATCTTTAATTAGAACAGCAAACACATCAGTTTCTCAAATTGCATCTGCATATCAAAATGAAGATTTCTTAAAAACTTTATTTGCTCTTAATACAAATGAAATTTCAAAACCAATTGTTTTAGGTTCAAATATTGCAGTTCTTAAAGTTACAAATTCAAAATCATCTGCAGAAGCAATCGAAAAATCTACTTATGTAGAAAATGCTGCAATGGCAGATCAAACAACAATCATGGACAATGTCTATGATAGCAAAAAATTAAAAAATGATTTTGAAAAAACATACAATAGATACTTTACAGAAAACTAATAAAATTGAGTAACTTAACAAACGAAAAACCTTGTTTGGTACAAGCCAAGCAAGGTTTTTCAGTATCCTACAAAAACAAATTTTTATATTCAAAATACAATCCACAAGCCACTATAGAAAAACTAATTTCTGAATTAACAATTCCAGAAGGAACTTTAGTAATCGTAAATTCTCCAGTTTTGTTTTACGGAATAAATTTACTGATAAATAAATTATCTGAAAATTCATTCATATTAGCAATCGAACATGATAAAAATTTATACGATTTTTCTATCGAATGTGCAGAATCAAATTTCAATAAAGTTCAAAATGAAATTTCAAATTTTATTTATTTAAATTTACAAACACAAAATGATATTTTATCTTTATTCAATAATAAAAATTTTACAAATAAAATCAGATGTTGCAAAAGAGCAATAAAAATCAATCTTAGTGCAATAATCAACGAATACGAAATTTTCTATCAAAATATTTTTTCTTATTTTACAAATTATATTTCTCAATTTTGGAAAAACAGAATTACGCTAACCAAACTTGGAAAATTATATTCAAAAAATATTTTCTTAAATTTACCCAAAATTTCAAATTCAAAAAACATAATTTTTAATTCTATTGAAAAACCAATTATAGTTTTTGGCGCTGGAACTTCTCTTGATAAAACAATTAAAGATTTTGAGAGTGCAAAAATTTCTTTAAATGATTTTTTCATTATCTGTGTAGATAGCGCATTAAAACCATTATTAAATTACGAAATAAACCCCGACATAGTTGTTGCAGTTGAAAGCCAACTTGCAAACGAAAAAGCGTTTATCGGAACAAAAAATATTCCATACTTACTTATTTCAGATTTAACTTCACGACCAAATATAAATAATTATCATAAAAAAAATATTTCGTTTATTTTTACAGAATATTGCAATGCAAATTTTTTAGATACGATTTTAAAATTAAATCTTCCAATAAAAAAATTTATTCCATTAGGCTCTGTTGGATTATATGCAATTCAACTTGCAATAAACTTAAGAAAATCCCACTCTCCTATTTTCTTCACAGGATTAGATTTTGCATTTACACTTGATAACACACATTGTAAAGATGCACCAGCAAGTTTTACAAAAAAAATAAATTCCAACAGAATAAACTCCAGCATAAATGTTTTACCTGCCTATAAAATTGGTACAACAAAATTTAATTTAAATGAAAAAAATATTTTTACAGATAAGGCTTTATTAAATTACGCAAATCAATTTATTGAATTATTTTACGATGCAAAAAATTTTTACAATATTTCTGATGTAAGTATTTTTAATTGTTTAGAACTAAATTCACATAAAATACAAACTATAAAACCAAATGAAATAATAAACAAATTAGAAAACAAAAATATCGATAAACATTTTGATAATAAAAATTTTTATCAATCAGTTGAAAACAAACTTGATATAAAAAATTATCTTTTAAATGAAATTGATTCATTAAATAAACTTAAAGAAAATTTATCAACAGGAAATGAAAGTATTGAAAAAATAAAAGAACAAATAGATTTACATGATTATCTGTTTTTGCATTTTCCAGATGGAAACAACGGAGCAAAAACAGATACATCATTCTTAAAAAGAGTTAGAAACGAAATTGATTTTTTCTTAAAAATATTAAATAGAAGTTTAAATCAATTTGAAAAATAATTTTTTTATTCTTCTTTAGTTTTTAAAACTGCCAAGAAGGCTGATTGTGGAAGTTCAACATCGCCAACCATCTTCATTCGCTTTTTACCTTCTTTTTGTTTTTCAAGAAGTTTTCGTTTACGAGTAATATCACCACCGTAACATTTTGCAAGAACATCTTTTCGTAAAGCACTAACAGTTTCTCGAGCAATAATCTGACTTCCGATTGCACCTTGAATTGCAATCTTAAATTGCTGACGAGTAATTTCATCTTTCAACTGCGCACAAACATTTCTTGCTTTATCGTAAGCATTTCCTTTAAAACATAATTGAGATAAAGCATCAACCATCTTTCCGTTAATGAGAATATCAATTTTTACCAAATCAGTTTCGCGATAACCAATAACTTCATAATCAAAAGAAGCGTAACCACGACTGTAACTTTTTAATCTATCGTAAAAATCAAAAAGAACTTCGGCAAGAGGCATTTCGTAAATTATCTCAACGCGTTTTTGGTCAAGGTACTGCATATTTGTTTGCACACCTCGTTTTTCAGTACACAAAGACATAATGCTACCAAGATAAGTTGCAGGAGTAATAATATTTGCTTTAATGTAAGGCTCTCTAGCAGAAGCAATTTTTGCAACCTCAGGATAGTCCGCTGGATTATCAATGAATTTTTCTTCACCACTTGTTAAAGTGATGCTGTAACGAACAGAAGGCGCTGTAAAAATTACCGACTGATTAAAGTCTCGTTCCAAGCGTTCTTGAATAACCTCAAGATGAAGCAAACCTAAAAATCCACATCTAAACCCGTGACCTAATGCGATTGAAGAGTCTTTTTCGTAAGTGATACTTGCATCATTCAAACATAATTTTTCCATGCTATCACGCAATTCTTCATAATCATTTGAATCAATTGGATAGATTGAAGAGAAAACTACAGGCTTAACATCTTTAAATCCAGGTAATGGCTCTTCGGCAGGATCGTCTGCAAGAGTTACGGTATCACCAACTTTTACATCAGAAACAGTTTTTACACCTGCAATAATGTAACCTACATCACCACAAGAAAGTTCAGATTTATCTTCAAGTTTAATTTTGAAAATTCCAACGCTATCAACTTTATAATCAGTATTGGAACTCATAAAACGAACAGTTTGACCAGGTTTGATTTTTCCACCAAAAAGTCTAACATGAACAATAACTCCACGATATGGATCGTAGTGGCAATCAAAAATCAACGCTTTAGTTTTATCACTTGAGGCTGGCTTTGGAGCTGGGATTCTATTTACGATTGCTTCAAAAAGTTCATCAATTCCAGTTCCTTGTTTTGCAGAAACTAAAATTGCATCTTCTGCATCTAAACCTAAATCGTGTTCAATTTGATATTTTACTGCAGGAATATCAGCTGCAGGTAAGTCAATTTTATTTACAACAGGAATAATCTCCAAATCTTGTTCAAGAGCCAAATACATATTTGACAAAGTTTGAGATTCAACGCCTTGTGCTGCATCAATTAAAAGCAAAGCACCTTCACAAGAAGCAATAGCACGAGAAACCTCGTAAGAAAAGTCAACATGCCCTGGTGTATCAACAAAGTTTAATTCGTAAAGTTTTCCATCTTTGGCTTGATACGGAATTGTAACAGCCTGACTTTTTATAGTAATTCCTCGTTCTCGTTCAATATCCATGGAATCCAAAATTTGATTTTGGAATTGTCTATCATCAATAATTTTTGCTTTTTGAATCAATCTATCTGAAAGAGTTGATTTTCCATGATCAATGTGTGCAACAATACAAAAGTTTCTAATCTGATTTAAATCTGCCATTTCTCTATTGTATTAAAAAAAGTTTTCACTGTCTAGTGGAGTTGCTAAAACTAAGGATACATCTAAGTAACCATTAGATCTCTTTTTTGAATAAATTTCTGCAAACAAAATATCTTTTTCAGCAGAAAGATAAGTTTTATAAATTTTTACAGGATCCAATTCTGTAAATCCAGATTCATCTGCAATACTTCCCTTCACAATAGACTCTACAATATATTTGCTTCCAATGCCAGAAGAAACATTTTTTAATTTCATCCCGAACAAAGGATACATCATATCTGGCATAGAATCTTTTTTGTAAAAATCTCGACCTGGATATTTGGATCTAACATCTGTTAAAACAAAAACATTTTTTTCTTCACCTGACTTATCCAAAATTGTGTATTCTATAATTGAATTAGGTAAAATTGGAATTTGTCTAAGATGCAATTCTTCCAAAGATAAAACTTTTTTTCCATTTACTGCTGTGATAATATCACCTTCTTTTATCCCAGCATATTTTGCAGGACTTGATTTTTGCATCCACAAAACTTCAACACCTTTATCTTTTGCAGTTTTACCATAAACGCCAACAAATGAATGCAAAATTTTTCCACCGTTATAAAGTTGAGGCAAAATTATTTTTAGATATTCAACAGGAATTGCAAAATTCAAACCTTGAAATTGCAACATCCCAGCAAAAACAATCGCTTGAACATTTCCAAATTCATCAATAATAGGACCACCTGAATTTCCGTTGTTTACTGCTGCATCAATTTGCATAACAGTTCCGATAGAAAAAAGTTTTCGTCCTTCTGCAGAAACGATACCAGATGTCAAAGTTCTTTCAAGCCCAACTGGTGAACCAATGGCAAAAATTTTTTCACCGATTTCAAGAGAAGAAGAACTGCCCAATGCAAAAACATATTCTGGAGAAACTTCTGTTTTCAATAAGGCTAAATCCAAAGATTCATCGTAACCTACAACTTTTGCAGGGATTCTTGTTTCGGTATCGTTACTTAATTTTATATAAAGCCGACTAATTCCTTCGTATTCAGGATCGACCTGACTTGAAATGACATGATAATTTGTAATTAAATATCCGCGCTTATCAATAAAAAATCCAGAACCGATTGCTTTGTTTGAAAAAGCTTTTCCTGCTTCAATTTTTACGCCTAAGTCAATCCAAATTGTAACAGTTCCATCTATCATTTTTGAAATCTTATCTGAAGATTTTTCATTTGGCGGAAGCAAATAATCTTTATAAAGTGAAATTATATTATTTTGAGCAAAAATATATTTTTCGTTAAAAGAATAACTTTCAAAATTTTTGGTTAGTGATTCAATATTGCACTTTGACAAAATTTTATTTATAGCATCAAAATTTTTACAAAAATCTAACCATTTTTGTTCCTCATATAATTTTTGTAAATTTTCTATTGAGTTTTGTAAATTTTTTTCAAAATAATCTTTTGCAGAATTTTCAGTTTTAAATTCTTCATATAATAAATATGAATACCAAAACGCTTTTAGACTATCAGTTTTGGCAACTTCATCAATTTGTGAAATTTTATTTTTGATAAAATCTTGTGTAGAATATTCTTTTTTTTCAATTTGCACATCAGAATTTTTATTTGTTGCACAAGAGAATAGGCAAACAAAAAAAATACAAAATAAATAAAATTTAAAAAGGTTCTTTTTCATATTCAAAACTCTCTGCAAAGAAATTTTCCCCAATCTTAATTGCTAAAACTCTTATATTTGGAAATTCAGGAAATTCTAAAATATAAACTTTACCTTGCTCATCATTTTTTTCAAAAAAATCATAAACTAAAATAGATAATTTATCCTCTGGGATTAAATTCATCCAAAAAATTGGAGTTGTATCATTTTGTAAAATATCGTATTCGTTTGTTTCATCAAATAATTTTAGAGGAATATTATTTTCAAATTCAACTATGATATTTTTTTTGCTAATTGGATTTACAAAAACAGATTTTTCAATAATTTTATCTAAATTTTCAGCATCAATTATTTTTTCATAAGATACAGAAAAATTTCCATCTTTATCAAACCATGAAGTTTTATTTCCAGAAAGTAAAAATTCTTCAACGCATTCAGGAATTTCATCAGAATTATCATCAATACTGATTTTAGAAATATACAAACCTTCAAGCGCATCAATCTTTCCAAATAATTCAGAATAAAGTTCGATTCTTTCATTTTCAGAAATAAAATTTTTGTAATTAAAAGAATCAAACTGATAAAATTCTGTTACTTCGTAAATTCCATCGTTATTTTTATCTACGCATCGATATAAAATATGGCCGCCTTCAAAAATTGCGTTTGCATAAGGAATCCCATTTTTTGAATATGTTGCTTGAATTGGCAATCCATTTGATAAAACAAATCTTTTTTGATAAACATCGTCATCTTTTACAATCTGCGAAGAAATTCTATAAGAATTTGAAAAAAGTGAACTAACATTTATTTTTTGTTCAGTAGAAATCGGTTTTACAAAATAAAAGTTATAATCCATACATAATTTTTCTGCAACAAAATCAATATTTGACCAAGCAAAAACATTTTTTACAAGAAAATAATTTGTATCGTCATATATTTTTACAGAATCGATATACGGATAAGTTCCGTAAGAAACTTCTAAATTATCTTTATAATTATAGAGAATTGAAGGAGTGCCAAAATCACAAGTTATTTCGCAATCAATTATTTCATCTTGGTCAAAATCTTGTTGAATAAAACTTGGTCGCCCAGAATCATATGTAACTTTCATATCAATAATAAAATCATTGTTAACATCATAAGTTACAATTCCAGAAAATTTTGATAAAAAAGATACAAGCAAAATTTTTTGTTTTTCGTCTGTAAAAGATGAAATTATTTTTCTAAACAATTTTTCATCAATTCCATTTTCACAAAAATTTTCAAACTTAATTCTTGCATTCTCTTGAGATAAAATATTTTGTTCGATTGCAGTAGGAATCGACTCTGGTATCAAAGCAAATTCTGAAAAATATTGAGCCATCATTCTTTTTGCTAAATCTTGATTTTGTTCAAAAAAATGTGCATAAAAAAGAAGTTCATTACATTTTTTTGTCCATAAAGAATGTTTTGAATTTAATTTAGCTGCAACTGACAATGCTCCATCATCAATTTTTTTATCTAAAAAAACACTTGCGTAATATTCGCTTTTATAGAACAATTTTGGAAATCTTTCATCTTCTGGAAAAACATTTACTGCACTTGCAATAATATTTCTTGCTTTTACAACATCACCTAAAAGATAACAAGACAAGGCTCTTAAATATTCAGCATCTCTAGAATAAATATCTTTTCGATTTTCTAAAACTTCGTAAGCAAATTCATTGTTTCCTGTATTTATTAACATTTCAGCATAAAGAATTATTCCTAAATCTTCTGAAAAATGAGTCCAATCTGCATAAGAAAAAGCTTTTTGTGAAAATTCAAGAATTTCTGCTATTGGATTATCTTGAAGTTTTGCAACGACAGCCTTGATATACCACAAGTCTGAAATTGTTTCATCGTAAGCAAGACCTAATTCTGCTTGCGAAAAGGCTTGGGAAAAATTATCTTCCATCAAAAAACTTTTTGCAACTTCAGCACATCGAATAGCAGTTCGCCTATTAGCTAATTGAGAACTTGATAAATTTTCTGCAAATATCAAACTTACAGAAACTACAAATAAGATTACAAAAAAAATTTTCTTATTTAATTTAATATTCATAAAAATTAAAGTTCCTCAAAACCTGGTAATGCTCTAATTTCCTCATCACTTAAAGTTTCGTTCTCAACGAGAGCTTTTGCAAGAGTATCTAAAAGATTTCTGTGATTATTTATATTTTCATAAGCTTGTTTTTTGGCATTATCAAGAATTTCTTTAACAGCTTCATCAATTTTTCTAGAAGTATCTTCAGAAAAACTTTTATGACGAGCAATATCGCGCCCCATAAAAATTGGCTCATCTTCTTGACCAAATGAAACAGCACCTACATTTTCGGACATTCCCCATTCGCAAACCATTTTTCGTGCAATATCAGTAGCGCGTTGAATATCGTTAGAAGTTCCAGTTGTAGTTGTACCATAAACAATTTGTTCGGCAGTATATCCACCATAAAAAATTACTAATCTATCAAGTAACCATTCTCGAGTATGACAATAAGTATCTTCTTCTGGAAGCCCGATTGTAACACCTAAAGCACGCCCACGAGGAATTACAGTAACTTTGTGTAAAGGATCTGCATTTTTCAAAAAATAATACTGAAGAGCATGACCTGCTTCGTGATAAGCTGTCATCAATTTTTCGTTTTCTGGCATCACAACACTATTACGAGCAGTTCCCATCAAAATTTTATCTCGAGCTTCTTCGATTTCTACAGAAGTTACCGCTTTTAAATTTTTTCTTGAAGCAAACAAAGCTGATTCATTCAAGATATTTGCCAAATCTGCCCCACTCATTCCTGGAGTTCCACGAGCTAATTTTGACAAATCAACAGATTCATCAGTTTTAATTTTTTCTGCATGAACTTTTAGGATTGCTTCCCGTTCCTTAATATCAGGCAAATTTACCGTTACTTGTCTGTCAAATCGGCCAGGACGAAGAAGAGCCGCATCCAAAACATCTGGTCGGTTAGTTGCGGCTAAAACAATAATTCCAGATTTATTTTCAAACCCGTCCATTTCAACCAAAAGTTGATTTAGAGTTTGTTCTCTTTCATCATGTCCACCACCAAGACCAGCACCTCTAGCACGACCAACTGCATCAATTTCATCAATAAAAATGATACATGGAGATAATTTTCTACCTTGCGCAAACAAATCTCTAACACGACTTGCACCAACACCAACAAACATTTCTACAAAATCACTTCCTGAAATATGAAGGAATGGAACTCCTGATTCCCCTGCAACAGCGCGAGCCAAGAGAGTTTTTCCTGTTCCAGGATTTCCAACTAAAAGTACGCCTTTTGGAATTTTTGCTCCCATAGAAGTATATTTATCTGGATTTTTTAAGTAATCTACAACTTCGGCTAATTCTTCCTTTGCTTCATTCTGACCTGCAACATCTTTAAAAGTTATAGAATTAGCTTTTGCTTCAAATAAACGAGCTGGACTTTTTCCAAATTGAAATCCACGATTGTTTTGAGCCGCATTTTGTCTTGCAATAAAAAGAAACAAGAAAATAAACATTATCCAAGGCAAAAAACTTTGTAGATAATCCATAAAACCAGCAGAAGTTTTTTCGCCAACAACAGTAACTTCATTCTTTTCTAAAAAATCAATCAATGATGAATCAAAATAAGGAATTACTGTAGTAAATTTTACGCCACGATTATTTGAACTGGTAAAATATCCTGAAATTTCTTGATTATCAGTAATGTAAACTTCAGTAATATTTTTTTCTGTAACCTTTGTTAAAAATTCAGAATAAGAAATACTTTCTTCACCACCATTGCTAGTTTCAAGAATTAAAAAAGCTAAAGACAAAATCAAAAAAATGAAAAAAATATAATATCCAAATTTTCCCTTAGGAGAATTATTATTCACATTCGCCATCACAAAATCCTTTTATTTTAACAAAAATAGTTTCTTGATATTCACAAGGAATTTCCTCAAAAACAAAATCGTTGTTTTTTAATTCAACACAACAAGGAATTTTTATTTTTTTAACAAATTCACCTTCAACCGTATTTTCAAAAGGCTCTTTTGAAAAACATAAAAATCCATTATTTATGAAAAATTCTTTAGGAAACATTCCTGATTCTTCTATTATAGCAAAAAAATGCGAGTCTGTACTACTATTTTTTTTATTATTTATTAAAACTTTATCTTTTGTATAACAAAAATTTACGCCACCAGAAGAAATATTATTTCCATCACAAAAAGTTTCGATGATTTCGTAAGGAATCCGATGATTTGCCTTTATTTTAGTTAAACATTGATAAACTAATCTAATTTTTATTGCTTTATGCAAATTTTCAAAAAGTTCTTTTTGCATACTTGCTTGATTTTCAGAGAAATTCCAATAATATTTTTTACACTCCGAATCAAAAAAATCTTCATCTACGGATTTTTTTTGCACACCTTTTAATAAGGCAGACTCCCAACCACCAAAAATATTTTCCACACAAGGAATTACAAGATTTCGAATTTTATTTCTAAGATAATCATTTTCAAAATTAGTTTTATCAGTTCTAAATTGAATATTTTTTTCGGATAAATACTGTAAAATTTCTTTTTTTGAAAAATCCATCATTGGACGAAAAAAATTACTTCGTTTTTTTGGAATCCCCAATGATGAAGCAGCAAATGAACCTTGAAAAAATCGCTGAATAAGCGTTTCTAATTGGTCGTCTTTGTTATGAGCTAAAAAAATACAATCAGCATTTTCTTGAACAGCTAATTTTTCAAAAATATCATATCTAAAAAATCTCGCTGCTTCTTCAGTTCCCATTCCTCTTTGTGCCGAAAGATTTTCAATTTCATTATCTTTTGCATTTTCAATAAAACAAGGAATATTATGCAAATCGCAAAAATTTTTTACAAAAAGACAATCCCCAAAACTTTCTTCTTCGCATCTAATCCGATGATTGATTGTCACAACTTTTAATTTTAGGTTTTTGTATTTTTCTGAATAAAGTGGATTTTCGATAAGATTTATACAAGATGACAACATCGCCATAGAATCAGAGCCTCCAGAAACAGCAAGCAAAATTTTTTTTACTTCTGAAAGTTCTGAAATTGAGTTTTCAAATTTTTGTTCAAATTCATCCACAAATACTGACATAATTCAAAAAAAAACTGCTTAAAACGACCTTATAGTAAAACCACAAAACCATTCTAAGCAGTATTTATCAACGAAGATGCGAATTATTTTCCAGAACGAACTGAAACAACAACAGCATCAGGATTTGTAAGAACTTTAACTCCACTATCAAGTTTAAGATCTTTAACATAGAATGTTTCACCGATTTTGATTGGGTCGATGTCAGCAACGATTCTAGCTGGCAAGTCTTTTGGCAAACATTCAACTTTAACAGCAATACCAGTAGTCATGAGAACACCACCTTCACGAACACCAACTGGAGTTCCTGTTGTTTGAACTTTGATAGTTGCTCTAAGTTTTTGTGTATCTTCGATTACATGGAAGTCAACATGTAAGTTGCGGTTAGAAATAATATCATATTCTGTATCTTTGATGAATGCTTGATATTTTGTTCCATCAACTTCAAGACAAATGATTGTTGTTTTTGTTGCTTGTTTCCAAACTTTTGTAAATTCAACTTCATCAACAGAAAGCATTGTAGCTTCACCTTGGTGATTATACATAACAGCTGGCAACTTACCTGTTTCTCTTAAGCGTTTTGCAGCACCTTTACCTGTTTCTGTTCTTTTAGTTGCTTTTAATAATAATTGTTCCATTTTAACAACTCCTTAAAAATAATTAAAGGAAAACTCCTGCTAAAATAAAACACAATAAGAGATTAGCATAAACCCCATCGTTCATCACGCCAGAGTTTCCCATAAAAAAAATTAGTCAAGAACAAAACTGCCCTTGACTATTTACGGTTTATAACCGAATTAACTGGGTCGGCAGGATTCGAACCTGCGGAATGACGGCACCAAAAGCCGTTGTCTTACCACTTGACGACGACCCAAAATATAGAAAAACTGTTCAGACTTAATCGTCTGCAGATGCTTCTTCTATATGCCCTGCTTCATATTCAGCAAGAATTTTATCTTGCAATTCTGTACGAAATTCAGGACTAATAGGATGGGCAACATCCTTATATTCACCACCGCTTGTCTTTCGACTTGGCATTGCGATGAATAAACCAGTTTTACCTTCAATAATTTTTACGTTGTGCACTACAAAACAGTTATCAAAAGTAACTGTTACATAAGCTTTCAACTTTCCTTCAGCTGCAACCTTTCGGATGCGAATTTCTGTAATCTGCATAAGCCACAAACCTCAACAATAACTACACAAGTTACAAACTTTGCACCTTGCTAAAACTAGGAACTAAGCAAAAACACTTATTCCATCTTACCTTTAGGTTCGTGTAGGCATTTTCTCCAAGATTAAAATCTGAAAACACACCAAAAACAGTTGAGCCAGAACCACTCATTTGCACAAAATCAGCACCTAAAACCTTGAGATTATTCATAACCTCAGAAATTATAGGGAACTTTGTAGCAACAGGTTTTGTAAAAGTATTCATAAAATCCCATTCTGTAACAGGCTTACGATAAACTTCTTCAAGTTCCTGTAAAGTTGGTCCTACATCTGCTTTTCCCAACATCATATATTCATCTACGAGCCGATAAGACTCAACAGTTGAACAATGTACATCAGGATACACAATAACAAAACATAAATCATTTCGTGGAAGAATTGGATTTACCACTTCACCACGACCTGTCACAATGGCAGCACCATCAGACAAGAAAAACAACACATCACTTCCAACTGAAGTAGCAATTTCTTCCATCTGACTCCGATTTAACGGATAATCAAACATCTTATTTAATGCTCGTAAAAAATACGCAGCATCAGAAGAACCACCACCTAAACCAGCACCAGAGGGAATTCTCTTTGTGAGCTCTACTTGAACTCCAACCGATATACCAGTAAGTTGACTGAATAAGTTGTATGTCTTTGTTAGTGTATTATCATCAGGAAGTTGCATCGCATCACAATTAACAACACAACCTAAACTCTCTCCCGAACACTTAACCAAAATATCATCATATAATGGCACAGTTTGAAAAATACTCTCAATAGGGTGATATCCATCCGACCTTTTAGGCATTACCTTAAGATGTAAATTAATTTTAGCCGGTGCACATTCACGCACTACATCTAACATAGATATTCTTAATTATACAGAAATTTAAACTTTTGTCAAACACTTTATTAAATTTATTTAAAAAAATATACATTTTTTTTATCAAAAATCTCTATTTTTTTTTCTTCTAACTAATTGACACAAATATAGACTCTGATTTATTGTAATAACATAAGACGCTTAATATTAAGGAAGTATCGTATGTTCGCTGAAAAAGAATTATTAGACGAAACAACATTAGCTAATTACGGTTTTAGCTATGCGTATAATGATGATTTTGATGATGATTTTGATGACGATGATTCACTCGATGACTTCGACGATGATGAATACATGGACGAAGATTTCGAAGATGACATCGATGATTACGACGACGAAGACGACGATTTTGGTTACGATGATGACGAAGACGACGACTTTGATTACGATGTTTTTGATGATGAATAAAATTTAATTACCAAAAACAAAAACCACCAAATGAAATTTGAAGTTTTCTTCAGTTCATAAGGTGGTTTTCTTTTTTTAAAGGAATTTTTACAAAGTAAAATTATAAAAGCTTTTCTCCAGCATGCCAAAGTTTTTCCAAATCGTAAAAATCTCTAGCTTCTTGAGACATTAAATGCACAACGATATTTCCAACATCAATTAGGTTCCAATCATCACCATCTGGAGTTTTTCTGTTTGGAACATGAATTTCCAAATCGTTTGCTTTTACATAATCTTTTACTTGTTTATACAAACCTTTCCAATGAGTTGAACTATTTATTGTTACAATGACAAAATAATCTGTCCAACTGTTTAGTTTTGAAACATCAATTACAGTAACATCTTCACCTTTGAAATCAATCATTAATTGTGCAATTTCTAAAGCTTTTTCTTTTGCAGTTTTCATTTTCATCATCCTACCTTATTTAATCTCTAACATAACGACCATCAAAGTCTTTTCCAAGAATAATAGTAAAGTCTACCAATAAATTTGCATCCAAACTAGCATCTTCACTTTGAACTTCTTCAACAATTATATTATCGCACATAATAAAGTCACCTAAAGATGAAGCAACCTGTGGATTATTAATGTGGTCAATAATAACTGTTTTTGCGTAGTCATTACTATCGGCATTTGTTGTTGTAAGAACATCATATCCAATACTTTGCAACAATGCTGAAGTATTCTTTGCTAAACCTTGAACAGTTGTTCCATTTTGAATTTCTAGAACATAAGTTCTATCATATACCATACTTGTAGAAGCAACCAAAGCAGACATACTTTGTTTACAAGCATCTTTTATAAGCTGACCGTCATAATACGGAAACAATAATTGTTTTCCGTCAACATCGCGAACAGAACCTGTAATTGTTTGAGGAGCAAGTCGTTCTGAATCAATATTTGAAATTTCAGATAAAAGTCTCTTCAAACCATCCTTATCCATATTTATTTTCATCAGTTTGTTAAAATAATCAAAAGTTCTATCGCCCAAAACTAATTCTTTCTGTTGATTAAGTGCATTCAAAAAGCCAAGAACAGTATTTTGCATTCTCTCTTGAATATCATTTTCTGTTTCTTCAGGTTCACGATATTTTATATAAGTTTTTATTTTATCCCCATCTAAAGTTACAGCTCCAGAAGGCAACAAATAATATTCATCTTCAGTTTTTATATCAACAGGTGAAGGAATAAAAATCCTTAGGCCACCAAGCAAATCTGTTAATTGTGAAAACTGCTCTAAATCAACTTCCAAAGTAAAAGGAATTGTTGTATCAAGCAATTTTTCAATTTCTTGTTTATAAGATTGAATCCCTTTTTCCAAATAAACAGAGTCAATTCTATCAACCCTTCCAACAGAAGAATA